>JGI24923J38494_100315_pt1 | contig 41555 bp, 36 predicted proteins | sample LinPFosplate11_FD_38494 | JGI IMG/M metagenome (IMG submission 38494) | reverse complement strand
GGAGCGCTTCTCGTACTACGGAATGCGGGCGCTCCTCATCCTCTTCATGACGGCGGCCACGACCGGGGAGAATCCCGGCCTCGGACTCGATGTGGGTACGGCGGCCGCCGTCTACGGGTTATACACGGGCCTCGTCTACTTGATGTCCCTGCCCGGCGGGTGGGTGGCCGACAACCTGTGGGGGCAACGAAAGGCCGTATACGTCGGCGGATGGTTCATCGCGGCGGGCCACTTCAGCATGGCCGTTCCGACGACGATGACCTTCTACGCCGGCCTGGTGCTCATCGTTCTGGGAACTGGCCTCCTGAAGCCCAACGTCAGCACGGTCGTCGGGGATCTCTACCCCGAGGGCGGAGCCGCTCGCGACGCCGGATTCTCAGTTTTCTACATGGGAATCAACCTCGGCGCGCTCGTCGGCCCCCTCCTGTGTTCGTTTCTGGGAGAGAACTACAACTGGCATTGGGGATTCTCCGCCGCCGGGGTCGGCATGGTCCTGGGGCTCATCCAGTACAAGATGGGTGCCGGTCTCCTGGGCGACGCAGGACACCTCAAGACCGACGACAGCCAGGCCGAATTGGCGGCCAAGGCACGGGGGTTCTTCGGTGGGTTCTTGGGGATCGCCGCCGCCCTCGCACTCTTCGGGTTGCTGGTGGCTAGAGGGATCATACCACTGACGCTGACGCAGATCGCCACGGCGCTCGGCAGCAGCATCCTGATCATCGTCGGACTCTACTTCGCGTACATCCTCACGCTGGGCGGCCATACGCGCGACGAGAAGAAGCGCTTGATCGTCATCCTGTGGCTCTTCATTTTCGCGGCGATCTTCTGGTCGGGCTTCGAGCAAGCCGGCTCGTCGCTGAACTTGTTCGCGCAGGATCTCACCGAACGAAACATCTTCGGCTGGCTCATGCCGGCAGGCTTCCTCCAGTCGGTCAACGCGGGCTTCATCATCATTTTCGCCCCGGTTTTCGCGTCCCTTTGGGTATGGCTTTCCTCTCGGAACGTGAATCCGTCGATCCCGCTCAAGTTCGCATTCGGTCTCATCGGCCTGGCGGCAGGATTCTTCGTCATCGCATGGGGGGCGGCGAACGCCACCGCGACGACGCGGGTCTCTCCATCCTGGCTGATCGTGATGTATTTCCTTCACACGATGGGCGAGCTCTCGTTGTCCCCCGTAGGCCTGTCGTCCATCACGAAGCTGGCCCCCGAGGGCCGCGTGGGACAGATGATGGGCGTCTGGTTCGCGGCCACCGCCCTCGGGACGCTGGTGGCGGGACTTGTCGCGGGCAGCCTGGAAGCCCTCTCTCCCTTCGCACTCTTCCGGATGGTCGCCATGCTCCTCGCCGCGGCAAGCATCGTCGCGTTGCTCCTCAGCCCAGGCGTGAAGAAACTCATGGGCCAGGTGGAGTAGCCGCATCAGGTGAGTGAGTCGCGATACCCGATTCCCGCAGGCGTCCACCGAGTGCAAGAGACCATCCAACGCAGCCGATTCATCACCACCCTGTCGCACGCTTCGGGGTCGACGCCGGCCCATGAATTCGTGAAGCAGATCAAAGAGGAGTTCCCCGACGCCACCCATCACTGCTGGGCATTCGCAGCTGGCCCGCCGGGATCGACGTCTCAAGTCGGACTCAGCGACGATGGCGAACCGCACAATACGGCCGGTAAACCCATGCTCAACGCGCTTCTCCATAGTGGAGTCGGTGAGATCGTGGCCGTGTGCGCGCGATACTACGGGGGCGTGAAGCTGGGTACGGGGGGGCTGAGCCGTGCGTATTCGTCGGGAGTGAAGTTGGCACTGGACTCGCTTCCCACCGAGCCCAAGATCGACAGGATCGCTGTCACGATCGTGATCGGGTACGAAAACGTTTCCGAAATCCAGCGCGTCATGGCCGAGATGGGGGTCGTTGTCGATGCGGAAGCATACGGTGAACGGGTTCAGGTCCGGTGCTGGGTGCCGACCGTCGGCTTCGAAACCTTCGCCGCGGCGGTTGCCGATGCCACCGGTGGGACGGGATTGGTGAAGAAGCGATCGGGGGGCTCCGCATAGGGAGACAATTCTGGGACGCGATACTAATGTCCTTGGCTGGACATACCCCTCTTCCACGGTAGATTTGGCGTTCTGGATCTAGACCCCCATAAGGATGACACATGCGACTTTGCGGCAAGTGGACGGAGATCTTCGCCGTGACGACCCTGACCGCCTGCCAGGCAGGCGGCACGGCCACCCTCGAGACCGATGACCAAATCGCGAGCTATGGCTTCGGACTGGACATCGGCCGGTCCCTCGAGCCCACGGTGAGTCATCTCGATCGGGACGCGCTCCTTCAGGGCATCGTCGACCTCCTTGACGGGAGTGAACCGGCGGTTCCCCTCGATCAGATCGCCGAAGTCACGGAGCGCGTGGGTACATTGATCCGAGAGGAACAAAATGCGGAGTTCGAGTCCATGACCGAAAGCAACAGGGTGGAGGGCGAGGCTTACCTCGCATCGAACGCCGAAAAAGACGGTGTGATGGTTACCGCCAGCGGGCTCCAGTACGAGGTCCTTCGGGAGGGTGAGCCAGGCGGCGCTCAGCCCTTACCCGCCAATCAGGTCACGATCCACTACCGAGGGACCCTCATCGACGGGACGGAATTCGACAGTTCCTATTCGCGAGGGCAGCCCGCCACGTTCGGCGTGACCGGCGTCATTCCAGGCTTCAGCGAGGGCCTTCAGCTGATGACGGTGGGGAGTCAATACCGTCTCGTCATTCCGGCGCAAATGGCGTACGGGCCGCAAGGAACCGGAAGTGACATCGGACCCAACGCTGCGTTGATCTTCGAGATCGAACTCATCGGGATCATCTGACGGTTTGCACGCAGCGGCCTACTCGCCCGCCCCGGAGTCTACCAGCCTATCCGGCACAACACGGCCTTGATGAACTCGGTCTTCGCCTGCAAGTATCCCGCGGCATCGGCGTGCGGCGCGAGATCGATCTTGAGCTTCGCGTAGGCGGCCCTGTCAGTGGAGTCGTGCTTGAGTTGGTCGCGGAACGCCAAGTGTTGCTCGATGTCCGCAGAACCCAGGACGGCAACGTACAGATGATGCGGCGAGAAGTTTCTTTTGTGCGCGAGAAACGGCACATCCGGCCCCTTTCGCCGGAAGGTCTCCAGCCCCGGCACGCCTTGATCCCGTTCGTAGATGTAGCCCAACCGGTCGAGCCCACCGATGAGGGCGGGCAAAGCGGACGCTTCGGGAACGACGACGCATAAATCGAGCAACGGCCTCGCCACGAGTCCCAGGACGGCGGTGCTCCCGAAATGCTCGACCTCGAAGTCCCCGCCCTCACCGTGCAACTCAGAGCGGTGGCAGACACCCGCGTAGACCACGGGCTCCTCACCGCCGTGACCGACCAAGCAGAGCCTGACGTTCTTGCGGGCCTGGATCAACTGCGGACAGAGCAGCTCATCGAAGAGGCGACCGAGGGAGCCGACATCAGAGCACAGCCTACTCTCCGGCGACTCAGGAGGGTAAGTTTCAGCCCATTCGCGGTGCCGCGCGACGGTGAAGGCGATCAGCTTTCGTCGCGAAAAGGGCCCGTTTCACTGATCATCAGAGGGGCATCAACATGCGAGTTCGTGGGATCCTTCTTGCTGCCGTCACTATCGCATTCATTCCCGTGCTCGGGGCGTTTCAGCCGCCGATTGGAGCTCCGCAGGAGATCGTTACTGAGGAGCAGTACGCTGCGGTGATGAACGACCTCCGCCTCAGCATGCAAGACGCGGCAATGAACATCGACGCGACGTACTGGGAGGACCTAGGTGCTGTTTCCGACCGGATGACTGCGCTCTTCGAGCGGGTTCAAGCGTTTTGGACCGCACGGCAGGTACAACCCGCGGTGGACCTCAGTGCCCAGGCTCTCGCGGTAACCTACGCCTTGGGTCAAGCAAGCGGAGCCATGAGTGGGCCCCGGGTGAATCAAGCGATGACCGATCTACGTGCCGTGTGCCTGTCCTGCCATACTGAGTTCCGCGAAGAGGTCGGTGACGGATACCGGATAAAACCGGGCGTCTGAGCCCGATCGCGGGTTGAGCCGGATGCGACGCTCTCTCTTTTCTCTTCTGGCGGCCATGACACTGGCGTGCGGTGGTGGCAACGGACTGCCCGACTCGATGAGTTCCGATGGAGCGGGCCGCCCGGCGGGCCTGTCGCCGGTGGAATTCACGGCGATCGCACGTGAGGCGATCTGGGAGCCCTCGGCGGCGGGACTCGCTGTCCAGGCGCCGGACTCGTTCACGGCCACGTTCGAGACGAGCGCGGGGGACTTCGAGGTAGAGTTCTACCGTGAGTGGTCCACTCAGGGGGTCGACCGGGTCTACCACCTCACCCGCTACAACTTCTACGCGGGAAGCCGGTTCTTTCGCGTAAACCCGGCGTTGGTCCAGTTCGGGCTGACCGGGCAGCCGGCACTCGACTCCGTGTGGGCGGACCTGACGATTCCCGACGATCTGCTCGTCGTGAACAACGCCAGGGGGACGGTCTCGTTCGCCAAGGCTGGGCCCGGCACGCGCAGCACCCAGTTGTTCGTCAATCGGCGGGACAACCCCCTCTACGATACGTGTTGCGCCGGGGGCTTCCCGCCGGTCGGGAGGGTGGTGAGCGGAATGGCGACCGTTGATGCCCTCTACGCCGGCCACGGCGAGACGCCGGTCATGTACCAGGACTCGATCATGATCCTCGGCAACAGGTTCCTGGACCAGCAGTATCCCGGACTCGATACGATCACCAGGACGCGGGCCGAAGGGCCCGGGGGGTAGCGGGGACGAGCGGGGACGCCCGAAGCGACCTTCAGCTATCCGATCTCCTCCTCCGCACCCTCCCACTCCGCCATCAGGTCCGCGACCTCGCTTTGAAGCGAGCTGCGCTCGGTCTCCAAAGCCTTCACCTCGTCCGGCGGGGTTCGTTCGTAATACTTCGGTTCACAGAACACCTCATCGATCTCGGCCACTCGAGCTTCTGCCTTTTCCATAGAAACCGTCAGCTCTTCCTGGCGCTTCAAGAGCTGCGTTTTTCGGGCGCTCCCCCTGTCTTTCCCCCTGTCTTTCCCCCTGCCTCTCCCCTCCCCTTTCTTCTTCTGCTTCTCAGTCTTGCCCTTGAGGATCACGCGGTCGGCGTCGAGGTGATCGTCCCCGCAGAAATGCACATAGTCCTCGTAGGTCCCATGATAGTCGCGGACCTCGTCCGGCCTGATTTCCACGATGCGAGTCGCCAGATGGCTGACGAACCAGCGGTCGTGCGACACCAGGATGAGGGTTCCCGGAAACGCCTTGAGGCCCTCGACAAGCGCCTCGATCGACTCGAGGTCCAAGTGGTTGGTGGGCTCGTCCAAGACCAACACGTTCGGCCGTGCGATCGACAATCGAGTGAACACCAGCCGTGCCGCTTCACCGCCTGAAAGCGCGGTCAACCGCTTCTTGGAGTCGTCCCCGGAAAAAAGCATGAGCGCCATGCGCGCTCGCACGTAGCCGATATCCCTCTCCGGACAAGAATCCCAGACCCAGCCCTCCGCAGTATTGTGGGGAGGATCGAACTGCTCCCGATGATCCTGTGCGAAATACCCCGGGTGGGTCTCGTATCCCCACTCGGCCTCACCCTCGTCTGCATCGAACTCGCCCATGGCGATCTTGAGCAGGGTGGACTTGCCGATGCCGTTGGGGCCCATGATGGCCACTCGCTCGCCACGCTGCACCAGGAGGTCCACACCATGGAGGACGTGGTTGTCGCCGAAAGCTTTCTTGACGCCTTTGATCTTGAGGACGTCGCGTCCGCTGTCTCGAACCTGCTCGAAGCGGAAAGTCGGATAGCGTCGCGAGCTGGGAGCGAGTTCACTCAACCCCTCCGCTTTCTTTTCGATCATGCGCACCTTGCTCTGCGCCTGGCGTGCCTTGCTCGCCTTGGCGCGAAAGCGATCCACGAACTTCTGGTGATGCGCGATCTCGCGTTCCCTCGCGGCGATTCCCTTCTCTCGGCGCTCGCGCTCAGCCTGCTTCGATTGGAGAAACGTCGTGTAGTCGCCGTGATAGAGGAGCACGGACTCGTAGTCGACGTCGAGGATGTGCGTACAGACGTTGTCGAGAAAACGGTGATCGTGGGAGATCACGACCACGGGCCCGGCGAAGTCGCGTAGGAACATCTCCAGCCACCGGATCGCGAGGATGTCGAGGTGGTTCGTCGGCTCGTCGAGGAGCAGCACATCGGGAGCGCCGGCCAGGACCTGAGCGAGCAACACTCGGAGTTTGAACCCACCAGAGAGCGTGGACAGCGGATCGCGGTGAAGGTGGCCCGGAAGGCCGAGCCCCTCCAGGATCTTCGTTGTCTGGGGCTCCGCCGTGTAGCCATCGCAGCGCTGCACGGTCTCCTCCAGCTCTGAGAAGCGGTCCGCGTCGAAGTACTCCTCCGCTTTGGCCAGGAGGCTCTCCTTTTCCACCATGGCTTCCCAGAGTTCGGCGTTGCCCATCATCGCGACCTCGAGGATCCCCTCGTCCTCGTATAAGAACTGATCCTGGCGCAAGACACCCAGTCGAAGCCGCTTGGGGATGGTCACGACACCCTCACTGGCCTCCAGCTCACCGCTCACGATGTCGAGGAAGGTCGTCTTACCGGAGCCGTTGGCACCCACGAGTCCGTAGCTCTCTCCCGCGTTGAGCTGGAAGGACGCGCCGGAGAAGAGCGTACGGTCGCCGTAGGACTTGGCGAGGGTCGAGATGGAGATCATGGGGGAAGAATCTAAACGAAGTCGTCCGGGAATCAGAGGCGGGCGCGAGAGGATCCTGAGCCACTGTGGGAAAGATCCCCACGGCGCTTGCCACCGGCCTGATCTCTCGGCATGGTGCAATGCCCGGCAAGGACCACGTCAGCACCTCATGACGAGTCAGCACTCCAGGAGGGAACCCGATTCATACGCCAGACGCCGACCTTCTTCTTTCTCCTGAGCTGCAACCCGGTCAGCCGTTCCCAGAGCCCCGCGAACCCCATCCCGACCTTCTCCATCCCCTACTCGTAGGTGGGATGCCCGGGGCCATAGACCGGCATCGTGTGGAGACCCGCCTCGAGAAGCGTCAGAACTGCCCGGACACGAAAGATGTCATTCGACTTGGTCGGGCGCATGGCTCAGCAGTTTGCAGGGGGGGGCTACTTCAAAGGTATGCCCACTGACCGAGAAGACGGAAGCAAAAATCGTGGCGAGCTCAACCGCCCTGTTCGCCCTCCACCGCATAGGGAGCATCGAGACGAAACTCGGGATGTAGCTCGAGAAACCCTTGCACTCGGTTCTCCCGGCTCAGCGCCGTCGGAATGAAGGCCAACGCCTGCTGGAGCCGCTCGTCGGACGCCGCACAGCTGAACCGCAGGAAGCCGGCCCCCGCATCGCCGAAGCATTCCCCGCCCAGGCACGCTACGCCGAACTGGTCGTCTGCTCCCTCCAGTAGATAAACAGCCAGACCGTGGCTGGTGATGCCCAGCCGATTGCACACGCTGGACACGTCCGAAAAGACGTAAAACGTGGCGCGGGGCTCGAGGGTGTGGAAGCCATTGAGGCGGTTGAGGCCCTCGGTCAGCAAGGCCACCTTTCCGCCGAACTTTTCCATCACCGCATCTCGCTCGGAGGCGTCGATCTCCAGGGCGGCTTTGCCGGCGATTTGCACGAGCGGCGGAGTGCAGGAGAGCGTCGTGTTGATCATCGTGGAGATGGACTCGGCGATGGTCGGTGCGGACACCGTAAACCCGAGCCGCCACCCGCTCATGCTGTAGGACTTGCTGAACGTGTAGGCTGCCACCCCTTGATCCAGCATGCCGGGCTGAGCCATCAAGGAATGGTGCCGACCCCTCCACACCATGTGGCAGTAGGGCTCATCACTGAAGACGGCAATCTGCTCGCCTCGAATCAGATCGGCGATGCGCCGAAGGTCCTCTTGGGTCGCCACGCCCCCCGTCGGGTTGTGCGGTGAGTTGAGGAAAATTGCCTTCGGCGAAGGATCCTCGGCCAGGAAGCGCTCGATATCGGCGATGTCCGGCCGAAAATCGTTCGACTGCTTGAGAGGTGTGAACACCGGCCGACCGCCACGTCGCTCGATGTTGGGCACATACGTCGGAAAATAAGGACTGAAGACCAACACCCCATCCCCCGGATTCAGAAACGCCTCGCAGAAGAACTGCTCGAAGACCTTGGCACCCGGCGCCACGACCACATGGTCCCGCTCGGCGGGGATCCCGAATTCGTCGCGGAGGAGTCGAGCCGCCGCGTCACGGAATTCCGGCAGGCCGGGTGAGGGGCAATAGTGGGATTGGTTCTGTTCGATGGCTTCGATGCCGGCGTTCTTGGCCGAATCGGGCGTGTCGAACGGACTGTCTCCGATCTCCAGTTCGACTACGTCTTTACCTGCCGCCTGCAGCTGCTTGGCGGTCGCCAACACGGTGAAGGCGGTTTCGGCGGTCAGGGACTTCGCGAAGGTGCTGAGCTCAACGGTCACGGAATCTCAGTGCTTAGAAGGGTCATGTGCATCGGAAGGAATCCACCATCCGACGGGGGCCACAAGATGGGTCCGACTCAGACCGCGTCACAAGCTCCTCCACAAGGCGGTTGCCCCTCCCCGTTTCCTCGCTCCCCCACCGGACGTACTCTAAGCGTCGCCTCCACGACGGACAGAGGCGACACCTCTCCTCACGGAAGCCAGCGCGGTATGAACTTCGTCATGCCTTGGATTGGGCCCACCTCACCTGCGTAGATGTTGCCCTCAGCGTCCACTGTGACCCCTTCGCCCATCGAGCCGATGCCGCCCATCCCAGAGGCCCGCGCCGAGGGGTGCTCCGGGATGAAATACCAGACCTCTCCCGTACGGGCGCTACCCACCCGGAGTCCCTTCCTCCAACCCGGATTGTAGTTGTCGTCGGACTCGGAATCGATGGCGTAAAGCACATCGTTGTCGTCGATGAAGAGCCCACTGATCCGGCTGAACTGATACCAGGTGTCGAGGTGCGTCCCTTGCTGATCGAAGATCTGGATCCGCCGGTTGCCGCGGTCGGCCACGAACAGACGTCCTTGCGAGTCCATGGCGAGTGAATGAGGAGCGCGGAACTCGCCATCCGCATAGCCAAACTGGCCGAAGCTCATGATGAAGGTCCCATCGGGAGCGAACTTCGAGATGCGACTCTTCGCATCGGGTGTGGTCGCATCCTGGAACTGGGCGCCATGCGTGTCGCCAACGAAGATGCTTCCGTCCGGCGCGACCAGGACGTCGTTCGGATCGGTGAAGTGCGTGGGCGGGTCGCCAATCTCGCCGGGCGTGCCCAGGACCATGAGCGCCTCGCCCTCAGGGCTGAACTTGATCACGGCGCTCCCCTTGTTCGCCGCGCTGGGGTTGGCCTCCAGCTCCCTGGCATTTGCGAGACGGGCATCGGCCACCCAGACGTTACCCTGTGCGTCCACGTCCATTCCGTGGGGCCAAATGATCTCCCCCGCTCCGAAGCTCTGGACCACGTTCCCGTCGGGATCCAGCTTGACGATGGGGTCCACGTCGGAGGTGGCGCACGAGTTGCTCCCGCACCGGTCGCCGGCCCAGACATGAATGCCGTCAATGTCGATGTTGACCGCGCTCACCGAACCCCAGGAGCGCCCGTCAGGGAGCGTCCCGAAGTCTCGCTGCGTTACATAGGGGTTGGGCAGAAGGTTGACCGGCACGACCGCGCGATGTTCGGGCGGGCCTGCTGAGCCGCGGGGCGGGCCCCCTCCCCGTCCGCCTCGCTGGGCCAAGGCATCTCCCGGGAGGAGTGCCAGGGTCGCGAGAACGAAGAGCGGGGTTCCTGAATCCCTGATACGTCTGCACATCTTGGTCATCGAACACCTCAGTCGTGATACAAGGTTATCCCTGTGTGAAATCGGGGGAGCAATGTGAAACAGGATGAACACCTGTGCCAGGCCCGCCCCAATCCACCCTTGCGAAATGGCAGGCGCCCCCTCATGTCCTACCGATGCGCCTTCTTGTTTGTGATTGAGGGGGAAATGGTGGCGGACATGGCTGGTGTTAAGGCACGTGCGGGCAGGTGCCCTGGCTTCTATGACCCTGGGGGGGGCTCTTGAGCCAGAACTGTTGCGCGGCGAAGGGTTGCCGCCAACCGACTGTCCGCATCTTTTCCCTTCATGAGCCATGCCACCGAAAGGATCTTCGGCGGCGTCCTGGCCGGGGGGAGAGCCGCCGGTTCGGCCAGGCGAAGGCGCTCGCGACACTCAGGGGCACTCCGATGGCGAGTTGGGGCGCTTCGGGCGGGCGGGCCTAGCCGTCGGCTTCGTATCGGACCAAGAGGGTGTGGAAGCCGCACTCAGTGTCCCTGTTCGCCCAGATCGCGAGGCCGGGCTCGGCCCGATCGGCGGGCTGTGGACCGCGCTCCAATGGGCTGAGGAGCGAGGAGCGAGGAGACGACGGTGTGCTGCTTCTCAGATGCGACCTGCCCCTCATGAGCGAGGCCATGCTTCGGACCGTCCTCGGCTGGAGCGCCAGAGCGGCGGCGGTGGTTCCCATGGGCCCTGAGGGTCCCGCCCCGAGCCGCTGTGCGCGCTGTACTGAGCCGCGTGCGCGTCGGAGGTCGAGCACAGGATCCGCTCCAAAAACCGGTCCTTGCGCGGGCTGGCAAAGGCTGTCATTCATCGGTGAAGAAGCCGTCGCTGAGGTCTCGGACCCGCGGGGCTCCTTCCTGAACGTGAATACGGTGGAGGATCGGGATCGCGCAGAGACACTGCTCGACTCGCAGCCCTAGCTCGGAGAGGTAGTCCATGGCCGAGAAACGGCTCGTCGACCGGCGGAGGTTTCTCTCAGGCAGCGCCGGCGCGATGGGCGCGACGTTCTTGGGAGGGGTGCCGCTCGATGCCCTGACGAGTAAGATCGCGCTCCCTCAGTCCCAAGTCTGGGATGCCGGTCTGGTGCGACACCTCCTCCCGACAGTCAGCGAGTCGAAGATTCTGCTCAAGGTTTCGTTCGAACGGCCGCTCTCCGCCGCTCCCACGCTCCGAGTCGGGGCGCGCAGCTTCACGGGCAGAATGAATGACACGGGTGGCTCGTTCTGGCAGTTCTATGCAACGGACCTCGACGCGGGTGCCGCCCACTTCCTCTCGCTCGTAGCAGCGGACGGCTCCTCCCTCTGCGAGCCGTGGACGCTGTCGACGTTTCCCCCGACCGATGCACGCCCAGAACGGTTCCGCCTCCTCTTCTTCACGTGTGCTGGTGGACCACAGGGCACCTACACGGGAATAGGACAGCGTCGGGGAAACCTCCCGACCGAGATCCGCAACCGTCTCTTGCGTCGGGCGCTGACGTTCAACCCGGACGCGGCGGTCGCCAATGGGGACCACATTTACTGGGACCTCCACCAATGGAGTGGCCAGGTCACGGGGTCGCTCAGCCCCAGAGCGGAGATCTCGAACTTCGATTTCTCAGGGGCCGTCTTCGGCTCGAGCAACGAAGCAGCGCTCTTGTTGGCGGCGGACCCTCAGATCGTGCCCGTCTACGGTAGCGACTTCCGTTCGACGCCGGTCTTCTTCCTTCAAGACGATCACGACCACTGGGAGAACGACGCAGCGGGCGCATTCCCGATCCCATGGTTCCAACTACAGCTCGCCCGAGCGACGCAGCAGCTCTACTACCCAGAGTTTCTACCTGAGGCGAACCGGCCCGTGGGCCTGCCATGGTCAGCGTCCAGCGACCGCGGAGACCTCTCTGAGAGCTTCGGCACAATCCGCTACGGGAGCCTAGCCGAAGTCCTGCTCTACGATGTCCGTCGCACCATGACGCTCGGACCCAGCGCAGTCTTCGTAGACTCGAACGTCGAGGAGTGGTTGCTCGCGCGCACCGCCTCTCCCGGGGTCCGCCACGTGGTCCACGCGCCGTCGAACCCCATGGGTTGGAGCGCCGGGAAGTGGGGAGAGTGGTATCCTGATATCCTGGACTCCGACGCCAGGAGCCTTACGACGGCCGTGCCGAAGCAGTTCTGGCAAGAGGGATGGCTCAGGCAGCACGATCGGCTGGTGGACGCGATGTCGGGCATGCGGAACCGCGCCCCGCTCGTCATCAGCGGCGACCTCCACGCGATTGGCGCCGGCACGATGCAGCGTGCCGGTACGCTGGATCTCTCCGCAAACCCGGTGACGACCGTGCTGAGCGGCCCCGTCGGCACGTCGCCGGGAGGCTTCCCGTCCGTGGTTCGCGGTGTGGGCTCCTCGCCGTCCTCTCACCTCGATCTGAACGAGACCGTACCACCGATTGAGCAACACGGGTTCACTCTCGTGGACTTCCTGCCCGACCGGATGGTGGTAAGCCTGTTCCGGTGGGATGTGAACAGTCAGCCGCTCGACGCGATCGACGGCTTGGACCCGTTCTACACGACGGAACTGAGCACGCCATAGCTGGATCGACGGGGCTCAGAACCGGAGCAGTCGATTCACTTTGATCGCGATCCCACGGTTCGACAGTTGTGACCAGCGGTCGAGCACATCGGTGGCCCGCTCCTCCGTATAGACGAGGAAGAGTTCGCTGCCGGGCGCCCACTCCCAGCGGAACCGGAAATTCCCGCCGACTGTCTCGCTCCGAGAGTTGTACTGGATAAGCCCACTCAAGAACGCACGCGGGCTCAGGCTGTAGCTCACCCGGGTCCTTGCTATGTGCTGATTGAACTCGCCTGAGAACGCCTGCTGATCGGGCAGGTCGATCCAGTTGAACTCGACACTGGGCTCCACGGACAACTGCGGAAGGACCTGGATCCGACCGCGGCTGAGGCCTAGCGACCTGATCTTGCCGGAGTAGAAGGTCCCCGTCCGCCAGGACACGCTCCCCGATAGCCGCCGCTGCGAGCCGAAAGTGTAGCTCACATCGACGTCACGGAACGAATACCGACCGGCTGGCATCGTGGCGCCAGAGATTCCCGTGTCTTCGGTCAAGTTCTCGTAGTTCTCAGAAAAAACCAGGCCGAACCGATCGCTGTTCTCCAATTCGATCTGGAAGCGCCCCCCGGCATCGCGACTTTCCACGAACCCGCTCCGCAAGTTCTCGATGTAATTGAAGCTTCCTTCGAAGGTGTACTGGCGGACCCGTGGGACGGCGTCCGGGCGGGGACTCCACCGCGCCGAGGCTGAGCTTTGCCGGAATCCGCGACGTCGCACGAACCCGATTTCCGGGTTGAAGTCGGCGCCGACGAGCAGATGATCGAGCGTTGTTCCCCATACGTCGCCATTGTAACCTAACCGCGCCCGATAGCTCTGGTCGTTTCTGGTGAGCCCCGGTGTGTTCGTCCTCGCATAATAGCCCACGAGGCTGGCGTCCTGGAGGAACGAGAAGGACGCGTCAGCACCGTAGGTCTGATTCATCCCGCCGGAGAGAACCGAGTTGGACCGGTTCCCGAACAAGACCCCGATGCTGCTTCTGGCGAGGACATCGCGGCGAAGCCTGACCACGCTGAAGTTGGTGGACTCAGCTCCCGCGCTCGGCTCATCGTCGGCATGAATGCTCAGCAACCCTACATCGAAGGCCCCGATTTTCCCGGTTACCCGGCCGCCTGCGAGAATCGGGACGGGCTGGCCGTTCTCAAGACCGATCCGGCGGCTATAGAAGAGTGTGGGAGCACCTGCTCCCCCACGTCCTCCCCCCCCGCCGCCCGCACCCCTCCCGAAGTCGAAGAGCCCCCGGCTCTCGAGAAAGAACTCCCTTTTCTCCGGGAAGAAGAGACTGAACCGCGTCAGGTTTACTTGCTGCTCATCCACCTCGACCTGAGCGAAATCGGTATTGTAGGTGAGGTCGGCCGTCAGGTTCTCAGTAATCCCGTACTTTACGTCCAGGCCAGCGTCGGCATGGCCTTCGTTGGAGATCTCGGGAACCGCGGTCAGATCGGTCTGAAGGTCGGAAACCGCATATGGCTTCACTTCGAGGTTCAGGCCCGCCGGAGGCGCTTCTATCCCGACGAGGGTGCCGTACATCGAAATTCGCAGGATCCCCCCGGTTCCGTTTCCGGCCACGGAAAGCGGAAGAGCCGTGAGGTGACTCCACTCGTTCTTACGGACTAAAAGGCGCCGAAGTTGGAGCCCCCAGATCTGCTCGCTCCCGGCCCGATAGCGGAGCGTCTTGAAGGGAATCGCGATCTCAACCGTCCAACCGCCCTCGAAGCGACCGGTGCGGATTTCCCAGACGGCGTTCCAATCGAAGTTGGGGCTCCCTTCGTTCGTCATCTGCAGGTCCGCGAATCCACCCAAAGGAGTCAAGTAGAGCCCGACTGAGTTGCGACGGTCGTAGTAGGTGTCGAGGAACACCCCGAAGTTGTCGTTCGACCGAATCGTACCCGCATCGCGCCGCATCTCGTTCGCGGTCCACTCGCTCTCGGGAGCGGAGTCCCAGAGACGTGCAGCGACGTAGACGTTGTCGTCGTCGAACCCGATCCACGACTCCGTGCGCTCCGTCGGGGCGGCTCCCACGTCCGGTACGCTCTGGATGAGATCCGGGATCGAAAGGGTCGTCTCGTAGAAGGGTTCGTCCAGATCGCCATCGATGGACATGGGCTCCGTTACGCGGGTGGCCCGTACCGTCGCTCTACCCTCGTCGTCCCAGGTGACCACGGCGGGGCCTGTGGGGGCGGGAGGGCCTTCGAACGGGATGCCATCTGCCTCTGCAGAGGCAGGCACTTGGGCCACCGCAACGACAGGGAAGAGGACCACCACCGTCACTGAACCAACGAGAAGGCAGCGACGGCTCATGCGATATCGATTGGGAATGCCTCCCCGGGTCCGTGGGTGGCCATGTCTACGATCGTCCGGCGAATCATAATGCCCGCGATCGCCACAGCGCCAGAACTCAAGGAGCCGCGGAAGTCGCCTGAGGGCCGTCTGACATGGCCCTCGCCAATTGGATAAAGTGTCCTCGACAAGGAGGCTACCGTGAAGGGAAGATCTTCGCTGCCGCTCCTCGTGCTTGCAGGCTCCGCGTGTTCGACCGGGCCCCCGTCGGAATCGCCCACGGGTCTCGTAACCTGGCCAGTGGGTCAATACGTCCTTGAGGCGTCGGTCCGATACAACCAGGCAACTGAGTCTTCGGAACGCACAGAGACCGAAGAGTACGTGGCAGACCTGACGATCGCCCCAGACGGTTCAATGAACCTGACCAGCTCGTCGGGACTCGGCCGAGTTCCGACTCGTGCGCAGGTCCGGGACGAACTCGTCGCCTCCGGACGTTTCGAGTGCGGTGAAGTGACCCACAGCTTCAGGCCCGCGGGCGGGTCCATACGCGGCGAGATCACCGCCAGGATTCAGGAGTCGTTTAAAGTACCTGGGCCATGCAGGTCAGGCACGACGCCCGACGGCGGAACCATTTGCGTGCCCACCTGGCGGGTCGTGTACCGAACGAGCATCAAGACCGCCCGACTCAGAATCTTCTAGAAACGAACGATTCCTAGTTGTTGTAGCCGGCCCGCGTCAGTCCGTCGATCGGCCGCTCGACGTAGTGGCCTACGGAAGCGCCAGGGCGATCATCTCCGCCACGTCGCCTGGACGGCCGCCTACAGCCACCAGGATGTGCTGCTTGCCCTCGTGCATGTACGTGATGGGGTTCCCCCACGGAGTCGACGGAAGCTCCACGGATCCGAGATACTCACCGGTGTCCTTGTCGTAGGCGGTGATCGTACGAGCGACTTCCTCCATGTCCGCGACGTCACGCCCCCCGGAGTTGACGATCAACAGCGTCTTGGTGACCAGAGGTCCTCCGCCGGCCATCCCGTTGCCCCCGCCGAGCGGCGGCAGGTTGAGATCTCTTAGCGCCGGGTGGTTCCTGGGGCCGTCGCCATGCGCGCTCATCCAGAGCTGATCCCCGGAATTCAGATCGAAAGCGGTGATCCTCTTGTACGGCGGCTTGACGATCGGAAGCCCCCGCGGTCCCGGAATGGGTCTCGCCCAGGGATCCGTAAAGTACCCCACCGTCGCGGGCGCCTCGAATGGGATCAACTCCACCGTCCGCAGTCGGGTTTGAGATGGTACGAAGAGCCGTCCGGTCTCCGGATCTACAGCAGAACCCGGCCAGTTGATACCCCCGCCCGTCCCCGGAGCCTGGATGACCGGCTTTCTTGTGCCGGCGACGGATGGCGGTTCGAAGAGCGGCCCGAAGCGCGCGTTCTCCTCGATGATCTGGAGCGCCTCAGCGCGAAGCTCAGGCGTGAAGTCGATGATGTCGTCCTCCGTGACCCCCTGCAGATCGAACGGAGCCGGCTTGGTCGGGAACGGCTGCGTGGATGAGTACCACTCGCCGGGCACGTCACCCTGCGGAACCGGTCGCTCCTCGATCGGCCAGACCGGCTCCCCGGTGACCCGATCGAGCACATATGTGAAGGCCTGCTTGCTCGTCTGGGCGATCGCCTTGATTTGGCGTCCGTCGACCGTGATGTCGAGCAAGTTGCCCGCCGTTGGGAAGTCGTAGTCCCAGAGCCCGTGATGGACCGCCTGGAAGTGCCAGACTCGTTCCCCGGTCTCCACATCTACGGCAATGATGCTCTCGGCGAACAGGTTGTCGCCCCGACGCATCCCGCCGTAGTAGTCGTTGGTCGGCGTGCCCGTGGGCAGGTAGACGAACCCCAGCTCGTCGTCGACCGCCATCGTCCCCCAGACGTTGGAGTGGCCACTATAGCGCCACGACTCGTTCTCCCAAGTCTCGACCGCGAACTCGTCCCCCTGGGGGATGGTGTGGAAGATCCACTTCATCTCACCAGTGCGCGCGTCGAACCCGCGCACGTGCCCCGGCGACGCCTCTCGGAGGGTCAGTTCGGTATCCTGGACGATGCTGCCCACGACGATGACGTCACGGGCGATCGCGACGGGCGACGTGTGGGTCACCCGCACCGGATTGATCTCGCGCCCCAGTCCGAGGCTCAGGTCGACGAAGCCACCGTGGCCGAAGTCCGGGTAGAGTGCCCCCGTGCGAGCATTGAGCGCGACCAGACGCAGGTCCTGCAACGCGATGAAGATGCGGGCGTCATCGCTCTCCTCATCCGCCCAATAGGACACGCCGCGATGCTGCCAACCCATGCTGGCCGGCCGCCCCATCCGCTCGTAGGCGTGCGCATCGTATGACCAGACCAACTCGCCGGTGCCAGCGTCCAGCGCCGCGACTTGGCCGAACGAGGTGCTGAGGTAAACGAGTCCGTCCACCATGAGCGGAGTGGTCTTGAACCCGTTGGGGGGAATGAGCAATGCGTTCCGCTCCGTGACTTCGTTCGAGATCGACGTCCAGCGCCACGCAATCTCCAGATCCAGGAAGTTGTCCCCCGTAATCTGGTCGAGCGGTGAGTACTTGGTGTTGGTGTGATCGCCCCCGGTGGCGTGCCACTCGCCTGCGGGCCTGGACGACTGCCCCGCGGCGGACTGGGACGCAGCAAGAGTCACACAGAGCAGACCTAGCGTAGCCACCGCCAGACATCGCTGCCACGAACGTGTGTGCATGCGGGCCTCCCTGAGGTGGTCGGCGATCATATGGAGTCGACTCACGAGTGCGCGCGACCGGGAGCCTCCTTCTATGTCCACTACAGCTCTTTCGTCACCCTGGCGCTGAGTCGAAACGACCCGGCGCCACGCCGCGCGCAGACCTCGGGTGGCGCCGGATGTCCCTCCTGTTTTACGGTCCTGCGACGTACTTCGTGAATGCTCCGCCGCCCGCCCATGACAACGAGTTCGGGCCCTCGGCCGCGTAGACGTTGCCGTCGGCGTCGACCGCCACACCTTCACCCGCTGCGCCCTGGTAGGGCCGGCCATCGTGCGGATATCCCGGGATGTACCCAACGATCCGGTCTTCGTCCAAGGGAGCGATGCGCACCCCGTTCACCCAGTTCGCATGGTTGGTCGGGCCCGACTCGGAGTCGATCGCGTAGACCATGTCATCGGGCGTGATGAAGATGCCGCTGATGCGCCCGAATGCGTAACGCGACTCGAGGTAGTTGCCGTCCTGATCGAAGATCTCGATACGGTGGTTGCCCCGGTCCGCGACCCACAGACGACCTTGGCGGTCGAACACCAACGCGTGCGGCGTGCGGAACTCACCGTGATTCGTGCCGATCTGTCCCCACTCCTTGATGAACGTGCCGTCGGCGCTGTACTTGAGGATTCGGCCCGTCGAGCCGTCCTCGATTCCCTGGGCTATTGCCTGGCCCGTGGTCATACCCTGACCGTTGTGGCCGTCGCCCACGTAGATGCTCCCGTCCGGCCCGGTAACGACATCGTTGGGCTGGTTGAACTGGCCGGGCCCGCTTCCGGGCTGGCCCGCCGTGCCGAGACTCATTAGCAGTTCACCGCTCGGGCTGAACTTGTGGACTTGGTGGCCCTTGGTTCCTTCGGCGTTCCCGGCGAAGTCGGTCACCCAGACGTTTCCGTCGCTGTCCACGTGGATGCCGTGCGGGGTGACGAAGATCCCCGCGCCGAAGTTCTCAAGCACTTCGCCAGTGTTGCGATCGAACTTGAAGATCGGGTCGACCAGGTTGTTCTCGCAGTTGAGAGAGCCCGGCCCGAAGGAACTGGCGCCGCAACGCTCGTACGCCCAGATGTGCCCGTCGTTGGGGTCGATGTCGATGCCGGCGGTCGATCCCCAATTTCTACCGGCGGGCAGGTCGCCCCAGCCCGGCACCACGGTCGGAGCCGGGTTCGGAATACCCTCGCCGGTAATCGTATTACCGGCGGACATGGCCGAGGCCTCCGGGACCTCTCCGGCGCAACCGGACAACAGGACGACAGTGCAGGCGGCTAGCACGGACATGAGACCTCGTGACGATGACATCGTATTCCCCTCCTCAATGAACCAATCGGGCTACTTAGCCGCCCAAGGGGGCGGCGCTCCGACCAGCCAAGATCGGTCGTGACGTGCGCTCGCGCCAGACGGGGAGCCCGCGGCTCATCGTGGACCCTCGGAGGCGATGCCCGACGGCACGCCGATCAGAGCCCCTCAGAGCACCCGCGGGGACTGGTGCCGGCCCGCTGGCGCCGCTGAGCCCCCAATGGTAGGATGCGGTGATCATGAACCAGCAAGGCCTACGAACCGCCCTTGGGATCATCGTGGAGGCGCTGGCTGAGCTCGACGCGCTGACGTGCTGAGCGGCACGTTCGACTACCAAGCCTGTGACGACGAACTCTGCTTCGAGCCGGTCTCGCTGCCGCTCTCCTTCACGCTCGACCTCGATCCACTAGACCAGCAGCGGGCGAAACGATAGCGTGGCCGCCCGGCCGCCTCGCTAAGCCCTGAGAAGTGGACTCCCGACTATAACCCATGAAGGAAGACAAGACGGTACCGAAGGAAGGCAGGACGGTACGTAAGGAAGACAATACTGTGCCTAAGGAGAGATGACGATGCTTCGAGGACTCACCTGTGCGGTGTTCCTGCTCGTGTTCCCCATCGGCCTGGAGGGCCAGGCCCGGCTACCGAGCCCGCGCGGAGAAGCGCACACACAAGTCGGCGGAGGATACAACGCGGACGGTCAATACGTAGGCGGTTGGTGGCTCGTGGTGGACTACGGCCGCCCCATCCTGCGCGGCCGCGAGAACATGTTCGGGTCGGGCAACACCTACGGAGACGCCTTTCTGCTCGGAGCGCAGATTTGGAGGCTGGGCGCGAACATGTCTACGCGCTTCTATGTGGGGACGAACTTGATGTTCGGCGACCAACTCCTCCCGACCGGCGAATACAGCGTCTTCGCCGACCTGGCGGAAGACGAGTGGACGTTGATCTTCTCCACCTGGGGCGTGAAGCAGACCACCCCAGAGGTCAACCCGAACGCGTTGTGGGGCTCGTTTGGATACACGGACGAGCGAGACGTCCTGCGCACCACCATGTCCGTGGAGACCATCGACAGAGCGGCCGACCAGCTCATCATCACGTTTACCAACATGACGCAGCAGGGCGGCGACTTCACGGTCTGGTGGGACGACCAACTGGCGACGGTGCCGTTCACGGTGGCGCGTTAGAGGACCGCCACCCTCCTCATTCCGCCCTGAGCGCCTCTACCGGCTGCACGCTCGAGGCCCGCACGGCGGGCACCCAAGCCACCATCACGCCCACCGCGCCCATCAAGAGCGCCACCAGCCCAAGCGTGAGCGGGTCGTTGGCCGCCAGCCCATCGAGAACACGGGACGCGAGCACCGATCCCGGTGAGGGCACCCGCCGACCGGTAGTCGATGATCTCCGGAACCGAGAACAGCACGTTCTCGATGCCGACCAGTTGGGCCGAGTGCCGCAAGTAGACGAGCTGATCCCCGTCGGCATGCGGTAGTGGCCGGAGCAGCACGCCCCGCACGACGCTGAAGACCGCGGTGTTCGCACCAATCCTGAGCACCAGCGTGAGGATCGCGGCCGCCGTGAAGACAGGAGCCCTCAGCAGTCCTCGAGCGGCAAGGCGCAGTTCCCGATAGAGCGACTCCACACTCCCCTCCGGCTGGTACGAATCCTCCGGCTGGTACGAAGACCGACTATACCGAACGCACCGGGGCGCCGTCAGGGCGCAGACCCGGATCTTGCTCCGCATTGCGTCCCCACTTAGCGTGAGCGTTCCTTCCCTTTCGCCCCCGCGCTGGGGCGGCAGGGGCACCCGGCACCCTGAGCCACAAGGCTTCTCATGAACGCTCGCATCGCCAGAGAGTCGGCACTCCTCCTCACACTCCTGGTTGGCGGCATCTTTGGTGGCCCAGCTCTCTTCTCATCCCACCAGGTCTCCGCTCAGGCCGACGCATTCCGAGCCCGTCTCTCACCCCTGCCGGTCAATCGTCAAACGGTTCAAACGATCACCGGGCTGGGCCAGGTCCGGGCCACGCTCGACGGGAACCGGCTGACGGTCACGGGCACCTATCAGGGGATGAGCTCGCCCGCCACCGCGGCGCATCTTCATATCGCGGCGCCGGGTCAACGTGGGCCTCTAGCACAGGCGCTCGTGGTAAGCGCTTCACCGGAGGGGGACATCACCGGAACGGTCGAGCTCACCGATCAGCAACGCGACGCCCTTCGAGCGCAGTCTCTCTATGTGCAGATCCATAGTGAAGGGAACCCGGGGGGCGAGCTCCGGGGGTGGATCTTCGACGCCGGAACCATCGGCGAAGTAGCCGCCAACATGGAGCCGGAGTCACTCACCGTGGACGACCTGATGCGGGACTTCGTGCCGGTCACGGACCAAATGCTCCGGAATCCCGATCCGGCGGACTGGTCCATGATGCGGGGCAACTATGGCGCTTGGAGTTACAGCGGCCTCGACCAGATCGACGCGGGCAACGTCGGCGGACTGCAACTCGAGTGGGTCTGGAACATGCACGAGGGTGGCTCAGAGCCCGCGCCTCTCGTATACGGCGGGGTCATCTACCTGATCAATCCGGGCAACGTGATCCAGGCTTTGGACGGTAGAACGGGAGACCTGATCTGGGAGCACGCCTCGGGCCCGGAAAACACCCAGGACATGCGCGGGATCGCCATATACGAGGACAAGATCATCCAGGCGACGACCGACGCGCGGCTGGTGGCGCTGGATGCCCGCACCGGCGAGCTCGTGTGGGAGACCGTCATCCAGGAGGGGAACTCGAACTCCAGCGGGCCCATCGTTGCGGACGGCAAGGTGATCAACGGAATGGGCGGATGCGCGAGGTATATCGGGGCCAGGTGCTTCATCAGTGCACACGACGCCAACACCGGGGAGCTCGTGTGGCGGTTCAATACGATCGCTCAGATCGGGGAGCCCGGGGGAGACACGTGGAACGATCTCGACAATATCTTCAGGAAGGGTGGCGAGACCTGGATTACGGGGAGCTACGATCCGGAGCTGAACCTGACCTATTGGGGAACGGCCCAAGCCAAGCCCTGGGTGCCCATCAGCCGGCATATGTCCGTCTTCGATGCCGGGCTCTATACGAACTCCACCGTGGCCGTAGACGTGGGGACCGGCGAGCTCGAGTGGTACTTCCAGCACGTCCCGGGCGAGGCTCTGGATCTGGACGAGGTATTCGAGCGGGTTCTTGTGGACCGGGATGGCCGGCGACTCGTCCTGTCGATCGGGAAGCACGGCATCCTTTGGAAGAACGACCGCGAGACCGGCGAGTTCCTGGGATTCACCGAAACGGTCTTTCAGAACGCCTTCACGAACATCGATCCCGAGACCGGAGCCATCACATACCGAGGCGACATCATCGACGCCCAGGTTGACGAATGGACGCCGGGGTGCCCGAGCAGTGCCGGGGGCAAGGACTGGCACTCCATGAGCTATCACGAGCCCACCGGGGTTTTGATCGCACCCCTGAGCCAGACCTGCCTGGAGAACCAGGCGCGCCAGATTGAGCTCGAACCAGGAGGTGGAGGCGCGGGCGCGGCCCGTCTCTTCTTTGAGATGCCAGGCTCGGACGGCAACCTCGGAAAGCTCGGTGCGTACGATGTGAGCACACTGGAGGAAGTGTGGAGCTACGAGCAACGAGCGACGTTCATGACAGGTACACTGTCCACGGCAGGCGACATCGTTTTCGCCGGTGATCTGGACCGCCGGTTCCGAGCCTTCGACGTCAGGACGGGCGACATCCTTTGGGAGACCCGTCTCGGTACTTCCGTCCAGGGACACCCGATCTCGTTCGCGATCGACGGAAAGCAGTATATCGGAGTGACCGCGGCACTCGGAGGATCGAGCCCACGCAATGTCCCGAGACTCGTGTCGAACGAGATCACGCACCCGAGTAGTGGGAACGCCCTTTACGTGTTCAGCCTGCCGGACTGAGGAGGGCCCGTCATACGCAAGCACCAAGTTCTGTTCCTAGCCTTGTTCCTAGTCCCCTCGACCGCGGCTGCGCAGCGCGGTCCCGCTACGGATCCGCTGGTCCCGGAAGGGGCCATGGTCCCTACGCCATCCCGGACGGCAACGTCGGAGGCGTACCCAACGTCGGCATCATCGTCGGCGAGCGTGCGACGCTGGTGATCGATCCGGGCCTGGGGCGGCTGGTGGCCGATGTGGTTCGCATCGACAAGGGTCACACGGAGGGTCTGGAGCCAGCCGCCACAGAAGCACTAGTGAGACTCATGGTCTCGGCTGACGGCGGCAAAATTCGGCAGAGAGGCTAGCTTCCCTTGCCGGCCGTGTGAACGGCGGATACGATTTTCGCCCCGACGCCCGTCGAGCGGGCGTCATCGGCGAATTCCCAGGGAGATTTTTGGTGAAACGTGTTCTGCTTGCGGCCGTAATGCTCGGCCTGACGATGACTCCGGCGTTCGGGCAGAACGTTCCGGAGCTTCCGTTTGAATCGGTGCCCGATCCGCTGAAACTGCCCAACGACATCCACTTCGGTGAGATCGCCGGCGTCGCGGTCAATTCGAATGGGCACGTCTTCGTGTTCTCGCGCGGCAACTCGGTCGGTCCGTCCTACATGGCCACCGCCTCACAGCTCCTCGAGTTCGACGCCAACGGCAACTTCGTTCGCGAGATCGGCAAGAACCTGAATGCGTGGTCCTACGCACATGCCGTTCGCGTCGATCCCCAAGACAACATCTGGGTCGTCGACAAGGGATCGAACATGATCCTCAGATTCAGGCCCGAGGGTCACGTGGATTGGGTCTTCGGCCGCAAGGGCGAGGCCTCGCACTTGATCGTGCCGCCGGACTACCAGACCGTGATGGCCAGGCTGCTCGACCGCGCCGGCGTGGACGTGGAAGTTCCCGAGAATAACAACCCGCGCTGGCCGATACCGGTGCATCAGGACAACAGCTTCAACCAGCCCACCGACGTCGCGTGGGACTCGCAGGGGAATTCGTACTTCAGCGACGGCTACATCAACTCAAGGGTCGGCAAAGTCAACGCTAAAGGCGAATGGGTGACCAGCTGGGGGTCCCTAGGCAGCGGTCCGGGTCAGTTCGACACGCCGCACGGGATCGCGGTCTCACCCGCCGACGAGATCTACGTGGCCGATCGTGGTAACCGCCGCATTCAAGTGTTCGATCCGGACGGCAACTACATACGCGAATTCATAGTCGACGTGCCGGTGGACGTGACCCGGGGCAGAGTCGTTTACGGGGGTATGAATCCGAACGGGACGAGGGGCGCCCTGGCACCGGGAGCTCCCGACGCCCTGTGCATGACGCCAGGGCCCGATCCGGTGCTCTTCATTGGCGATCTGTACCCGAGCCGTATCTACAAAGTGTCGCTGGAGGGCAAGGTGCTGGGCGTCTACGGGCAGCCCGGCCGCAACCTCGGCGAGTTCGGCTGGATCCATGGCATCGCGTGCCCGTCCGAGGACGAGATCTGGGTGGCCGAGCTCATCAACTGGCGTGTCCAGAAGCTCGTCACCAGGGGCACGGGGGACTAGGTAGGAGGACCCGTGCGTGCAGGGATAACGAGAAAGCCCCGCTCAAGGCCGTAACCTTGAGCGGGGCTTCCGTTTCGCACGCAACGAACGGGCCGCCATTCTGAAGTCTCACAGGCTCCGCGTAACCCGCCAGCCGCCGCAGCCGCGCCCGAGAAGTACTCGGCGCATACCAGCCATGCCTTCCTTGGCCCCCGGCCAGTCATCCACGGCCTCCTGCACGTACTGGAAGAGGCCCGGCTGACCCACGCCTTCGCGGAGCTCGTCGATCAGATGCTCGACTTTGCAGTACGCCACGAGCATCTCGCCGCTCACCGCCCGGAACATCTCCGGGTCGATCGCTCCGTGCACCACGAATGACGACGCCATCTCCCAGTAGCCCGAGACCATCCGGAAGTACGTGTATTCGTCGGTTTTCGTGATCGCAGCCCACCAACAGCGGCCTTGCCGGCCACCCGCCCCGTCGCCGCCAGCATCTCGGGTGGAGCTCCTCCGAGGCCGATGCCCAGGGTTGTGCCTTCTCCTCGCTCCTCGGCTGAGCGGCGTTCGGCTCGTGCCTCTCTCGCCAGATCGCCACGGGCGTGCTTTTCAGAGCGAACCCCTTCCCTGAGCGCCTCATCATCCCACCCTAGTCGCTCAATGCCCCGGCGGTAAACATTTCGCCCCTTCCTCCTAACCGTGGAGCCTGCTTCCAGCGGCCGGTGTCCCTCGCTCGCGAGAACTTCAAGGCTGAACGTGTGCTGTTGTTTTTGTTTTCCGTAGCTATCAGCTACGTGCCGTGACGGTACGCTCTCCCAGGCGCTTCGGGTTGCGTCCACCCATTGGTCGGTTGCGCCTGGGGCTACTCCTTCCTGAAGAGCTGGCCCAGCAAGCCTGGGCTCTTCGACCCTTTCGGCTTGCGCCGCCCTTAGCTTTACTGCGCCGGATTCGGGCGCTCCTCAGCTGATGTCCACGATGAACTCGTGGTAGTCCCCTTTTCCCGACACCCCACCGGAGGGGGCGGCGATGATATCGTCCGCGTTCACTTCAAAGGAGTCGAATCTCCTACCTTCAGCAGCGAAGTCTCTAGCGAGCCGGGAGCCTGTTCTGCAAACCTCAGGCCAGTATAGCCGGGTGGCGGCGTCCCCATAGTGCCCGTGATGCCGGTATCCGGTGGCATAGGGCTAAAGGTTGGAGCTGGCGGCTGCCAGGCGTCCTCGGTGAGGGACCGGATCACCTCTAGATTCGCCACGGTGAACACCTCGCCCTCCCTGGGCTTCACGAGAAACAACACGTTGTCGTTCTTCGTGTAAATGTTCTCGACGGCCTCGAAGGCGTTCAGATCGGGGTTGTCTTCACTGAAGAAGACGCGGTAGTCGTTCCCCAGCCCAAGCTTCAGCAAGCCGGCTTCTGAGGCCATCGTGACCAGCAGGGCACTCAGCACGACCCACCACCTGTTACGGATTACCCAGCGCGAGTAACGCTCGGTGCGTCCGGGAGCGGGATCTATCATCGTCTCACTCATTCTGTTCGCCTCCTCATTAGAAACCGACTGGTCGGTATGTTAAGAGTTAATAAAAACGCCCACAACCAACTCGTAGGCGCGTCCTAGGGTCTTAGTCCTTCCAAAAGGTCCAAGAAGATCGAGAGTCCTGCCATGACTGCAGCCAGATCGTGCGAGGTCTTCACCGAACCGATGAGACCCTGAAAGGTGGCGAACACCAGGCTCGCAACGGCTGCTGTATTCACGTCCTTGCGGACGTTTCCGGCCTCCTGGCCGCGTTCGAACGCGGCCCGAATGCCAGCCCTCCACTCCTCCGCAATGCGGTCGAGATGCTTTCTGAAGTCTTCATCGACACCCGAGAGCTCCTGCGTAAGGTTGTTCAACGGGCACCCGTGGTGCAGCTGTTCGGGCGTGGCCTCCGCCATAATGGTCCGCGTCGACTCGGCCAGCGTGTGGATCGGATCGTCGGACTCACTCAAGAACCTCAACCACGGGTCCACACAGATCGGCCGCACCGCCTCGTCCATGACCGCGTGCAGCAAGTCGGCCTTGCTCTTGAAGTGGTGATACAGAGCACCCTTGGTGACACCTGAGCTGGCCAGGATTCTGTCGAGGCTCGCTCCGGCGTAGCCGTGGGCGTGGATCTCGCGGAAGGCGTTCTCCACGAGGAGCGCACGCGTGCCCTCGGGGTCACGCGTGCGCCCCGTTGCGGGCGGTGCGATGGTCTCTTGAGTTAACATACCGACTAGTCTGTATGAATTGCGGAGCGCTGTCAACTCCCTAGGTCGGCGGGGGTGTCGTACGCCCGAGCCGGGCGTTATTGTGGCCCCGATCGACGGGATCTTAGCCGACCCCGTCCTCGCCATTCTCGCGATGTGGAGGAGAGGCGATATGCCCAGTGACGACACTCAAACCGGCCGTAGCGGACCGACCGACTTCACCCGGCGCACCTTCATCAAGGGTGTAATCGCCGGAGGCGTGGCGGTCTCCTCCACGGCCTACCTCTTCCGCAACAGCCCGCTCTTGACGGGTGGGGCCGCTCGCATGAGCGGCGTTGAGCGGCTCTTGACGCTCAACGTCAACGGCCAGACCCGGCGGGTCGATGTGGCCCCGCACGAGACCCTGTCCACGACTCTCCGCTACAAGCTGGGGCTCACCGGCACCAAGCTGGGTTGCGACCGTGCGGAGTGTGGTGCCTGCACGGTGCTCGTGGATGACGTGCCGCGTTATTCATGCTCGGTGCTGACCCACACCGTCAGGTCGCGCGAGATCCGGACGATCGAGGGTCTGGCGGCACCCGACGGTACGCTCCATCCGGTTCAGCAGGGCGTGGTCGAGGAGCAGGGCTTCCAGTGCGCCTACTGCATGACCGGGTTCGTCATGTCGGCGGTGGGATTCCTCCGGAAGAACCCGAGCCCGACCCGCGAAGAGCTGGCTCATGGTGTTTCCGGCAACCTGTGCCGGTGCCAGGACTACGACAAAATCCTCACGGCCCTGCAAAGGGGCGCGGAGCTTTCGAGGGAGGTGGCCCGTGGCTGAGAAGCTGGTTGGTCAGAACTACCTCACGCCCGACCTGGTCGCCAAGGTCACGGGCAAAGCCAAGTACGCGGAGGACTTCCGGGTCGACGGAATGCTCTACGCGAAGCTCTTGCTGAGCCCCCTACCCCACGCCCGGGTCAGGAGCATCGACACCAGTGCCGCCGAGGCCATGCCGGGCGTGCGCGCCATCCTCAGGGCGTCTGAGCTTCCGGCGCCGGCCGACGTCGTGACCGATCTCGGCGAAAGAATCCCTGCCAATCCCAAGGGCGAGCGTGCGCTCAGCGACGAGCCGGTCTACGCCGGGGAACCGGTACTGGCGGTGGCGGCGGTGGACGAAGAGACGGCGGTCGCGGCCATCGAAGCCATCGAGATCGACTTCGAGCCGCTGCCGTTCGTGGTCGACCCCCTCGTGACTCTCCGTCCGGACGGGCCCAACGCGCGTTCTGAGGGCAACTGTTGGGGCCGTCCGGCGGGACAGCCTACAGGCCCCCTCGAGGTCCAGGAGATGAAGTGGGCGAGCGCCGATTTCGCTGAGTACGAAGAGGGCCGATTGCCTACCGGCACGGCTCGGGACGAATGGTCGTTCGGCGACGTCGAGGCGAGATTCGCCGAGGCAGCGCTCGTGCTCGACGAGACGTTCTCCGTCGCCAACAACCACCACCACGTGCTCGAGCCACGCTCGACGCTCGCGTACTGGCGCAACGGCAAACTGTACGTGCACACGGGCACGCAGAGCGCCGTGCAGACGGTGGCGTCCCTCGCCCGTTGGATGCAACTCGACATCGACGATGTCGTGCTCATTACGGAGTACACGGGCGGCGGCTTCGGCAGCCGGGCCACCGGCGCCGTCATCAGCACGGTCCCGGCCATACTCGCTCGAAAAGCGGGCCAGCCGGTCATGCTCCGGATCTCCCGCGAGGAGGAGCACTTCATTGGTGGTATTCGCCCTGCCGTCCACGGCCGCGTGAAGGCCGGATTTGCCAGCGACGGGCGCCTCCTGGCTCTCGACATGTTCACGGTGGGAGAGAATAGCGCGTACGAGCCGGGAGGCGACGCCTTGTTCTCCGGCAGCATCGTGTCGTTGCTCTATCAGCCGCAGGCCATGCGGATGCGGGCGACCACGGTGCTCACGAACACGCCGCCGCGCCGGGCGCAGAGCCAGCCTGGGGGGCTCCAAGGCATCGTGATGGTGGAGCCGGTCATCGCCAAGGCCGCGCGTCAGCTCGGTCTCGACCAGGTGGACATCCGCCGCCTGAACGCGCCCGTCGGCAAGGCCCCGTTCGGCCCTCAGGTTGGCGACGCCCCAAGACCGTACTGCACAAGCGCGTTCTTAAGGGAGGCGCTCGACCGGGGCTCCGAACTCTTCGACTGGGAGACGCGTAAGGCGCGCTCCGGTCAGCGCCGAGGCTCCACGGTGCGTGGGGCCGGCGTGGGGGTCAGCACGTTCGTCGCCGGCTCGACCGGATTCGACGGGCTCTTCGTGATCAAGCCCGACGGCCGAATGTACGTCAAATCGGGCATCGGCAATCTGGGCACGGAATCGTACTCCGACGTCCATCGCGTGGCGGCCGAATTGATGGGCATGGCGTGGGACGACGTGGAGATCTCCTGGGGCGACACGTCCCAGAACCTCCCGTGGACGTGCGTATCCGGCGGGAGCCAGACGACGCACGCGATGACGCGGGCCGCCCACGCCGCGGCTTCGGACGCCATCGTCAAGGCGAAGGAGATCGCCGCCCGGTCGCTCGGCGGGAACCCCGAGTCCTACAGTGTGGCGGACGGGCGCGTCTCGAACGGCGGCCGTAGCATGACGCTCGCGGAGGTCGCCCAGCGTGCCATCGAGCTCGGCGGCAAGTACGACGGGCACGAGCTGCCCGAGGACATCAACCGGTACACGACCACGTCGGCGACGGCGCTGGCCGGGCAGGGCCTCATGGGCGTCGCGCGCGACAGCTACGGACGCGACGGCAGGTCATTCTCCTTCGTCGCTGGGTTCGCTGAGGTCGAGGTGGACCTCGAGACCGGCGACTACCGAATACTCGACTACATGGCAGTGGGCGACTCGGGCACCATCATCCACCCGCGCTCCTACGGCGGTCAGCTCCTCGGGCGCTCGGTGCTCGGCATGGGGCACACCCTCGCCCAGAAGAGCGTGTACGACCAGCAATACGGCCTGCCATTGGCGAAACGAATGTACCAGAATCGTCCGCCCACGATCCTGGACATCCCGCGGAATATGCAGTGGGAAGCGGTGAACCTGCCGGATCCTGAAACCCCGGTGGGCGCGCGTGGCATCGGCGAGCCGCCGGTTGCCGCAGGTGCGTGCGCAGTTCTTAACGCGCTGTCCGCGGCGCTCGGCGATGAGGTGTTCCGACGCACACCGGTGACGCTCGACAACATCCTCATGGCGCTCGAGCACGGGCGGCCCATGGAGGAGCCATTGACGGCTCACATCTGATGCCGGGCGAGGTCCAGATGACGAATCAGCAGACGATGCTTCGGTAGCTCGGAGTCTAGGAGAAGCGCTATGGCGATCGTGAACGACTTAATACCTCCGTTCCAGCTGATCCAGCCTTCCAACCTCGAGGAGGCGGCGGAGGCCGCTGACGCGTACGGCGAGGAGGCATGGATCATAGCCGGGGGAATGGACTCGTTCGATTGGCTCAAGGACCGCACGAAGCGGACCGGTGTGGTCATTGAGTTGAGCCAGGTAGACGAACTGCAAGGCATCCGCGAAACGGACGGCGGTCTCGAAATCGGAGCCATGACCACGCTCACTGACGTGGCCGAGCATCCGGCCGTCATCGAGCGCTTTGCGGTGCTCGCCGAGGCCGCGGAGCTCGTGGCATCGCCCCAGATCCGTCATCAAGGCACCCTGGGCGGCAACGTGTCGCAGGATACCCGTTGTACCTACTACCGTGATGGCTGGACCTGCTATCGGGCCGGCGGAAACACCTGCTACGCCAATACGCCGACCTCAGTGAACCGCGAGCATGCCATCCTCCATGCGAGCCGCTGCGTCGCCGTGAGCCCCTCAGACACGGCTCCCGCGCTCGTCGCGCTCGATGCCCAAATGGTCATCCGGCGGGGCACACGCGAGCGCGTCGTCGACGCGGCCGACTACTTCATCGGACCGGACCTGGACATCACACGCATGACGGTTCTGAGGCCCGGCGACCTGCTCACGGCCATCCGGATCCCGGCGACGTGGGCGGGTGCGCGGTTCTACTTCGAGAAGGTGCGCGACCGCGAGGTGTGGGATTTCCCATTGGTGAACGTCGCTTCGGCGATCAGGGAGAGCGGCGGCCGAATCGACGATGCCCGGGTGGTCGTCGGCGCCGTGGCCGCACGACCGCTGCGCTTGCAAGCGGTGGAGGAAGCGTTGGCCGGCCAGCAGCTGAATGAGGAGACAGCCGCAAGGGCCGGTGAGCTGGCCGTCGAGGGCGCTGAGCCGCTGCGCTTCAACGGCTACAAGGTGCCGTTGATGCGCAATCTGGTACGGCGCGCCGTCAGAGGCGGACCGCTCGCTGCCACGGCGTAGACTGGACTGCGGGGCGCGAAGCCCTCGCGTGTGTCACTCTTGGTGAGCCGGCGGTTGCGCTGCTGGCCGCTCGTCCTTGTAGCGCTGCCGCTCATAGCCTGTGAAAGCCCCCAGGAGGAGCCCGCCCCACCCGTCGCCGCCGCGACCACCCTGTGGCGTGCGTTGGGCAACTGGTCGGGAAGCGGCGACCGTCAGACTGAGTCCTTCGACGTGACCACGGGCTCCATGCGGCTCACTTGGGAAGCCGTCCAGGAGGGCGCGCCGGGCACGAACTACTTCCGCGTCTCACTCCACAGTGCGATCAGCGGCCGACCGCTCCAGACCATCGTCGACACCCAGGAGGCCGGCGCCGGCACGGTGGACCTGGCGGCTAACCCACGGGTGGCGTATCTGCTAATCGAGTCGGAGCGAATCCGTTGGCGCGTCACCCTCCACGAAGCGGTGCCGGAGAGTCCGGTCAGCGGGTCGGCCCGAGATTAGAGCGGGTCAGGGGGTTTCACCGATTTCTGCCGCTGGTGGGCGCTTGCCAGCGTCGGTAGGCGATGATACAGGTGTGTGTTACACAGAGAGCCAGGCGGTCGTGTGTGAGCGCCTGTCCGTAGTCATGCAGTGCAGGCCCGAACCGATGAGGAACGATTCATGAGACTGCTATCGCAGCTAACCCAGGCCTCCTTGACAGTGGCGCTGCTGAGCGTCGCGCTGACCGCAGCGGCCCAAGAGCCGGGAACCGCATCAGGCGAGTGGCCGTCGTACGGCGGCGACCTCACGCATCAACGCTACTCGCCGCTCGATCAGATCACGGCGGAAAACTTCAGCAATCTGGAACTGGCGTGGCGATTCAGCACTGACAACCTCGGTCCGCGGCCTGAGCGCAATTTCCAGTCCACACCGTTGATGGTGAACGGCGTACTTTACACGACGGCCGGCACTCGACGCGCCGCGGTCGCGCTCGACGCCGCGACCGGCGAATTGCTCTGGATCCATCGGGTTGACGAGGGCGAGCGGGGCGAAGAGGCGCCGCGCACACTGTCCGGCCGCGGACTCGCGTACTGGGACGACGGTGGAGATGGCGTAATCCTGTATGTCACACCCGGCTACCAGCTGGTCTCCCTCAACGCCGCGACCGGTGCCCGGAGCCAGAGCTTTGGCGTTGCCGGCATCGTCGATCTGAAGCAAAACATCGACCAGGATCTCGAACCCACCGCCGAAATCGGGCTGCACGCAGCTCCGGTGGTCGCGGGCAACACGATCGTCATCGGCGCGGCACACCGGCCGGGTGGCGCGCCGGCGTCGCTAACGAACGTCAAGGGCTACATCCGCGGGTTCGACGTCCGGACAGGCGAGCGGAAGTGGATCTTCCACACGATTCCTCAACAGGGCGAGTTCGGGAACGACACTTGGCTGGACGATTCCTGGCGCTACACCGGAAATACCGGGGTCTGGGCCCAGATGACCATCGACCCCGAGCTGAACTTGGCCTACATCCCGGTTGAGGCGCCGACCAACGACTACTATGGTGGGCATCGCGGCGGCGACAACCTGTTCTCTGGCAGCGTCGTGGCCCTCGACCTCGACACGGGCGAACGGGTCTGGCACTACCAGACGGTCCACCACGACATCTGGGACTGGGACCTACCGGCTGCGCCGGTGCTGTTGGACATCACAGTCGACGGGCGTGATATAAAAGCACTGATCCTGCCGACCAAGCAGTCCTACATGTTCGTGCTCGACCGGGAGACCGGTGAACCGGTGTGGCCCATTCCGGAAATGCCGGTGACACAGGGTGACATTCCAGGTGAGTGGTATTCACCAACCCAGCCGATCCCGAGCAGACCACCGCCTGTCGACGAGATCGATCTCGGCGTCGAAGACCTGGTCGACTACACGCCTGAGCTGCTGGCGCAAGCTGAGGAAATCTTCTCCAGATACACAGTCGGATGGCTGTACGACCCACCCACCGTGGCCATCGCCAACCAAAGCCTCGGCACCCTCCAGCTACCCAGCTCGACCGGGGGCGTGAACTGGCCCGGCGGGTCGGCCGACCCGGAGACCGGCTTCTTCTACATCTACACCAAGACCCAGATCGGCGCGCTCGGGATGATCAACGACCCGGACCGCTCCGACCAGGACTTTATCCGTGGCCGCCCCGACGGCGTCAGCGCGCGCGATGCCTCGACGAACATCCAGGGGTTCCCGATGATCAAGCCGCCATGGGGTCGCATCACCGCCATCAGCATGAACACCGGCGACATCGCGTGGCAGATTCCACACGGCGAAGCGCCGGACAACATCCGGAACCATGAGTTGCTTGGCGGCATGGACATCGGGCGAACCGGCTGGCCTGGCCGCGTCGGCGTGCTGGTCACCCAGACTGTGGTAGTCGCCGGCGAGTCCGGTCTCTACACGACTGAGACCGGCGAGGTCGGCGCGATGCTGCGCGCCTATGACAAAGCGACCGGCGCAGAGGTCGGTGCCGTCTACATGAGGGCCCCGCAGAGCGGGTCGCCGATGACGTATCAGGTGAACGACCAGCAATACATCGTCGTCTCCACAAGTGGTGGGGGCCTGTCCGGCGAGCTGTTGGCTTACCGTCTACCCTAGGGGGCCGTTGAACACGTCTGGACACTCGAACCACCAACCATTGCAGAAGGAGATAGGGATGAAGAGCGCGATCCTCGCCGTCGTCGTCGTGGGCTTCACGTTCGCCGGAACGGCACAAGCCCAGGGCCCACCTGATGCGTGCGGCCCAGCCGGCCAGCTGCCGGTGGAGCTCTCCGCCAACGTGGGCTCCGACGCACGCTGTTTCGAGCTCCGGATGTACACGGCTAGCAACGAGCGTGGCGACATCGACATGCTGCATCAGCGCTTCCGCGAGCAAGAGGTGGCGATCTTCGAGAAGCACGGCGCCGAGGTCATCGCCGTGTGGCAGCGTCTCGACGACCCGAACACGCTGGTCTGGATGCTCGCCTATCGAGACCGCGCCCATCGGGACGAAGTCTGGGCGGGGTTCGCCTCCGACCCGGACTGGGCCGCGCTGCGCGAGAAGTACGATGTGTCGCTCTCCATCGAGGCCTACTGGATGAGCTCCACCAACTACTCGAACCTCAGGTAGCTGTCCGCGCAAGAGAGACTCCGCCATACCATGAGACCGAATCGCACTAGTGGCCTGTTACTGCTGCCGCTGCTTTTCTTACTTCCGGCTGTATCTGCAGCACAATCGACCCCGCTCGGCATCGAGCGCCAAACTGAGCTGGTCAATCCGCGGGATGCCGCTTGGTTTTACCGGCCGGAAAGGGACGAAAGCGAGAAGCCTGAGGAGCTCCTCGATCTCCTCAGGATCAACGGGGGCGATGTCGTTGCGGATATCGGCGCCGGCGCCGGTTTTTTCTCCCTGCTCGCCGCCGAGCGCGTCGGACGAAATAGACAAGCCGCTTGCGAGTTCACGCAGATTGGCGGAAACAGAACGGGCATGTGCCTCCCCACCCCGTAAAGCTTGATTCGGACCAAACGAGGCGCACGGCGTTTCAAAACGGCGCGCCGCCTCAGCGGACTGAGCCGGCTACTCGAGCAACGGTTCGATGAGTGCGGCCAGCTCCTCGTAGCTCAAGTCACCCGGGTTGTACCGCTGAACGATGCCATCGCGATCAACGAGGACGAGGGTCGGCGTCGTACTGACGCCGAAGTTGAGGAAGTTGTCTGCGCTAATCGGTACACTCATCCACGGCGGGATCGGATACTGCGCTGAGTAGTCGCCGTTTATATACGCTAGCTCCTCTTCCGACGTCGCCGTCTGCCCGCGGGTGACGTAACCGTACAGTTGGGTTGGACCGACGATGACCAGACCCCGGTCATGGTACTGTTCGTACAGTTCTCTCAGCACGGGCTCCTGCCGCTTACAGTCCGGGCACCAATGCGCCCAGAAGAAGAACAGCACGACCTTGCCTCTGAGTTCATCGGGCGTTGGTGGCTGTAGACTGAAATAGTCGTCGACGTCGAGAGCAGGAAACGGCTTCCCCTCCACGCTGAGCAAGAGAAAGTTCTTCTGAATTCGAGTTTCGATCGACGTGCCTGCAAACTCTTGCCGTACGGCACTCAGAAAAGTCACAGCCCGCGCGCGGTCTCCTTGGGCGTCGTACGTGTGACCCAACACCTCAATCCCGGCCCCAAGGGCGGTCGGCAAGAAACGTTCGGCGTCGAGCGGACGCCCTTTCATCAATTCGAGGCTCCCCTCGAACGCTTCACTCGCATACTGCTCGGCGAGGTCCCATCGCTCCGCGAAGCTCGCCCCACGCGCCATCCAAGAGACCGCGGCAAGCCATTCTGCTGTCGGTTGCTCGCCATCGACCCGTCTCGACTCGAGAAGGGCTCTGGCATTATCGACTTCTCCCGCCCAAGCCAGATCGCTCATTTCCGAAACGAGGCTACGCGACTGGCCGACCAGGGCCAACGGCGAGACCAGGCAGATCAGCAGGAACGGTATGGCCAAAACTTTGAACTGTTTCATGGCACCCTCCGATCGGTGACTGTAGGCACCTCAGTGCGGGGAGTCAACGCGGCGGGACCTTCACCGCCCGAAGTTGGTGCGGTGGGCCACTAGCGGCGTTCCGCCGGTTCGACGTTCATATGCCATTCGACGGCTTCAGTCGCCGGCGCGAAACAGACGCGGTCGTCGCATGCCTGGTATAGAAAGCTTCCGGGCACGATGATCTCGCCTGGTAATACCTCTGTGTCCAGCGCCAGTCGCACCGCAATCGTGAACTCATGCTCGAAGACCGCCAGCGGCTCTTCCCACCCCTCCAGGAGGAAATCCGTGGACTCGGGATAGGTGATCTCCTCCACCGTGACTCCTTCGGGCAGCGTGAAGGCGAGGAGAGTCGGAATGACGAACGGGTCCCGCGGCTCGTCCGACTGCACGTGAATGTTCTCTGGGAGCTCGACCCCAAGTACAAGTGTCACACTCTGGCCAGGCTGGATCGCCTGCTGCTCGACCGTGGGCGTCAGCTCCGCCGTCGGTTGGCGGAACTGTGCGCTGGTTGGGACCGCACTCCGACCGAGCCCGGCAACCAGCAATCCAAGGGGAACGACGACGGTGCGTGTCCTGGGCAGTCTCATGTAGGAGCCAGCAGGGGTACGTCGGGCAGAGCCATCCCCAGACGAATTACCGAGGCGTCCAGAGGAAGACCTCCCAGTCACGGAGAGGGTCGGGCCCACCCACCGCCCTATCCATGGGCATGCCGCTCTTGCCCGAGTACAGCTCGAGCATCCGCAGGCGCGCGTCGCCCAGGATCTCTCGGGCCCGCATCGCGTACGTCGCGTCACCGATACGTAGCCACCCCTCGCCGTTACCGTCTCTCACACGCTGCGCCCAGTATCCCCCGTCCGGGCGGGTGGCCGTGATCACACCCTCGGGAGTCCCCACATACGTAAGATAGACCACGAACGGCGGGAAGCCGCGAAACTTCATCAGCAGAGTGCCCGCCACATCATTGACGGTGCTAAAGTCATTCGGAGCGGGAGTATCCGTCCCTCCGATTATCACGCCGGGCGTACGCTGAAGTCCCTGGTTGCCTGCATAAGGAGCGGTAAACACCCAACCGGCCACGCCGATCAGGAGTACCACTCCTGTGGCGATCCCTTTGATCTTCCGCTTTCCGTTCATCCTACATCCTCCGCGTTGGTCTCAGCACGGACGCGTTTACCAGCCCGCGGCACAAGGGTAGCCCCCAAATGGAGCGTTGTCAGTATGGAAGTCCGAGGTCGGGTGACCTCACGCCTATCAGATATGAGCCGAGCGCTCGTGGGCGCTGGTAAGCCCCACCCAAGCCTCAGAGCACCGCAGCCCCTACGCAAACTGTAAGGTTGCGACACTGGCGTCCTTGTCGCCGTGTTGTCCGCCCCCGATACTCTCGCTCGTCCAAGAACAGGCTGTTATGATCACCGGCATCCGCGCCGGCACCGCCAGCGATTGCTTCGCGTCCCGTCGGCCGGACCATGCCCACGGAGGAATGATGACCAACGCACGTAGATGGGCCCCCCGCCTCGTTACGGTGCTCTCGCTGTCAGTGGCCTTGGGGGTTACCCACGCCGCGCTCGAGGCGCAGTCTCCACCGGCCCAACCACCAGCGGACTGGGGCCCCATCTCGATCAATATGGAGGAAATCTCCTACCCGCATCCGGTAGAGTTCCTGAACTTACAGTTATTTGGCCAGGACGTCCGGATCGCGTACATGGACGTGTCGCCGGTCGGGCCGCCGAACGGTCGGACTGTCGTACTCCTCCACGGAGGGAGCTATTACGGGTGGTACTGGAAGGAGCAGATCGAGGCTCTTCGTAACGAAGGGTATCGGGTTGTCGTGAAGGACCGCCTCGGGTGGGGCAAGTCCTCCAAGCCCATCCTTCCGTACAGCATGAGCTTGCACGCTTCCAACACGGCGCAACTCCTGGAGCACATGGGGATCTCCCAGGCAGCCATCGTCGGCCACTCGATCGGCGGCCAGATGGCCACGCGCTTCGCCTTCCTCTATCCGGAGATGACGACGCACCTCGTGACGGTCAACCAGGTCGGCCTGACCGACCGCCGCGCAGGACGGGGCTATCGGCCCTTCACCGGGGAGATCAACGCGGAGCCGGACCCGCTGAGCGTGTACGAATCAGCGGTTCGCACGGAGATGCGCCGCTACGTGAACTGGAAACCCGAGTTCATCGATCACCTTCGTATCCGGTACGGCCAAAGCCTCAGCGGCGACTGGCCGCGGCTGGCCTATGTGCGGTCGCTCGGTGGCAACCTGCGTGGGATGGACACAGTCGTGGACGACTGGCCGCACATCCAGACGAAGACGCTGATCCTCGGCGGAGAGATCGACGGACCCGACTTTCCTGAGAACGCGCGGCATGCGGTGGACGTTCTCCCCAACGCCGAAGTCTTCCTGATCCCCGGCGTCGGCCACAACCCGCACGAAGAGGTGCCGGAGATCGTTAGCGCCGAGCTGATCCGCTTCCTCGGGTCGGACGCTCAAGAGCCGGCGGGGCAGGGCGGCCATTAAGACATCAGGACTGGCGCTGCTGGCCTGTTTCTTCGTCGCGGGCTGCTCGAGCCGGGGAGGTGGGGCCAGCGTGGGGTGGGTGGCCGCCTACGCGTCCGATCCCCGGCCCGGCTCCCAGCGCGAGAGAGTCATCCGGAACAAGCCGACGGAAGCCGTGGACGGATGCTGGAGCGACGATTCGACCTTCATCGCGGAGCCCCAGACGCTCGGACGTGAGGGGACGACGGAGTGCAACAGGCTGTTTCCGTCCTGGACCTTCCCCCGCCACGTGGCGGGCGGCCCGCTGGCCGCCAACGTGCTCAAGTGCGCGCTCGAGCCGCTTTCGCGGGCGGCGTACACCGTCGAATTCTCGGACGCGCAGTGGCAACGCCTGCAGTCTACTTTTCCTAGCGGCGTCTGTGACTGGTCCCAGGCAGGCGTGGGCCAGGTGGGTGTGACTGTTGACGGCTCGTTCGGTCCGTCTCCCGCGAAACGGATCGAACTGACGCCGTGAGGCGGGCCAGAACGCAGTGTATCTGCCTGCCGACCTGTTTCGGACGGTCCGGGAGGTTTGACGCGTAGCGCGTTCTCAGCTTAGAGTCAGTGAGCGAATACTTGGCGTCCGGCACGAACCCCGTGGTGAGGACTGGGAGGCGTAATGATGGGAACCAGATTCTGGATGACGAGTGCACTCGCCGGCGTTCTCGCAATCGCGTGCACAACAGAAGAGGCGCCCCCCACAGCGCAGGCAGACGCCGGTGGACTGAGTTGGGTAGATCTTGCAGTGCACAACTTTGGCTCACCCATAAATACGATGTCGTCTGAGGGTGAGCTCGCCTTTGCCGATGATGGAACCATGGTGTTCACCACCGATCGGCAGGATCTGGCCGTAGCACCTGGAGATCCGAAGGATCTCTACATCGCGACATTCAACGAAGAAAGCGGTCAGTGGAACATGCCCGAGAACATGGGAATTCCGGTGAACGCAGCGCCTGCCACGGACGTCGACCCGTTACGACTGGGCGATGACAGGGAACCGTGGATCACACCGGACGGGAACACGATCTTCTTCAAGTCCGACAGGCTCGCAACGACCACTCCCCGCAACGCCAACGACGTGTTCGTCACCCATAAAGTCGGCGGGGAATGGACGGAGCCGGAGCTGGTGCCCTACCCGATCAGCACGGACGAGGGAAACGAGCACTGCCCGATGTTGCTCCAGGACGGCGAGACCCTCTGCTTCGCTTCGTCGAGAGCCGGCGGCTACGGTGGCTCCGACATCTGGTGTGCACAGGAGGATGCGGACGGGAACTGGCAGGATCCTGTTAATCAGGGCCCCAACGTCAACACGGCGGCCCAAGAATTCCACTTCATGGAAGACAAGAGCGGCTGGGTGTACTTCACCTCGGGCAGACCGGGGGGATATGGCGGCATGGACGTCTGGGCTTCCAAACATGTGGCCGGCGAGACGGGTCCCGATGCTTGGGGTCCTGCCGTGAACCTCGGGTCGTCGATCAACACTACGAGCGCCGACATGTGCCCCGCTCTACTGCCGGATGACCAGACCATGGCCTGGTTCTCGGGTAGAACGGACAATTCTTTAGGCGCCGCTGACATTTTCTGGACGTACAAGAAGGAGCCGGGGGTGACCCCCTGACTCACTACCGGTCCTCGAAAATCGGATTCTCAGCCACGGAAGGTTGCGACGCGACCGCCCGTCCCAGATGCGCAACGAAAACGCTCCTCGAAAGGGACCCGACATGACAAAACAGACCAGCCGTCGTGACATGATCAAAGGAAGCGTCGCTCTTGCGGGATTGGGCGTCCTGGGCCTACCGGAATGGGCCTTTCCGGCCCTCACGCAAGACCAGACCCCGGTACGCTTCACCGACTTGCCCGACACCATCGTGCTGGAGCGGACACCGGATCGGCGAATCATCGATATCCGCGGTATCGACGGGGTGTTCACCCCGAGCGACCAGTTCTTCACGACGCAGCATTACGGGCACCCCGAGATCGACACCGCGACGTACCGACTGCAAGTGTCCGGACTCGTGGACCTGCCCCTGTCGCTCTCGCTCGCCGAGCTACAAGCCATGCCGAGCCGCGAGCTCGTTTTCGGGTTTGAGTGCTCAGGGAATCGCGGTCCGGTGAACGGTCTTTCGAGCAACGGACGCTGGCGGGGCGTCCCGTTGCGCGCGGTCCTGGAGCGGGCCGGGGTGCAGCCTGAGGCCCGTGAGATCGTCCTGTTCGGCGCCGACCATGGCGAAGAGGACGTGGAGTTCCGGGGTAACACGTTCCCCGTGGACCAGCAGTACGGCCGGAGCCTCCAAAGAGACCAGGCGCTGTCGGACGAGCCGCTGCTGGCCTACTCGCTGAACGACGAGCCGCTCACCACGCATCAGGGGCGTCCGCTCCGGTTGCTCGTCCCCGGGTGGTACGGTGCGCCGAACGTCAAGTGGCTGTCGGAGATCCACGTCCAAGCGGATCAGTACCTGGGCAAGTACCAGGCGCGCTGGTACCGGACCTTGAAGGGCGAGATGGTCAATGGCGAGATGAAGTGGAAAGAGACGGCGATCACCAAGATGCAGTTGAAGTCGTTCATCGCGCGGGTGACCCGGGAGACCACCGACGGCAGCCGGCACAACGTGTTCGGCGTGGTGCTGCACGACGGCACACCGCTCCGGTCGGTCGAGGTGCAGGTGGACGACGGCCCGTGGCAGCCGGCAACGCTCGACCCGGCGACGACGGGGGAGCAGTACGGGTGGAAGTTCTTCAACTACACCTGGGACGGCGCCACCCCGGGTGAGCACACGGTGACCTCGCGGGCGACCGACATCAACGGCAACGCGCAGCCGACCGCCGAGGAGCTGGAGACCAAGCAGACCTTCCTCGAGCACAACCCGCAGCTGCCGCGGACCCTCATCATCGAGTAAGGAGGCTGCTAACCATCCGGCAGCTGAGGTGGTCCGAATGTCGATTTAGAAGCCCGGCGAGTGCGCTGGAGGAGTAACACCGACAAACAGAGTCGGGATCATATGACCCCTCTCTCTTTGGTTGTAGAAGAAGCACTTCGCACGACGAGGCGCGTGCGGCCGGGGCTCGGTGATGCTTGGGTGTTTTCTCCCTCCGGGGGATGCAACGCTGCCCTGCTCGAGGCACCTCATGCGAGACTGGTGGGGGCGGGGCGAAAGGCTCGCAGAATTGGAGCCGATCGAGAGGAGAGGTTGGCACAGCCTCAGGCGGAAGTTCGCGACGGACATGCGAACGAAACTCCCGCTCAGGGACTTGTGCCACGCAGGTGGCTGGAAGGACGCGCAGACGATCCTGAAGTGTTAGCAGCAGCCTGACGAGGACCTGATCCGCGGGGCGCTCGACGACCGTGAAGACCCTGATGTAGGCTCGAATCGACAGGACAACCGATAGGAAGCCCAGTCGTAGCAGCAACAAACAACCCCGCCCGGTCACCTAAGACCAAGCGGGGCTTCCATTCCCATCAATGGGCCTGGGTAGACTCGAACTACCGACCTCACGCTTATCAGGCGTGCGCTCTAACCACATGAGCTACAGGCCCCACAACAACTTACGGATGCGGTGTGTAGTGTTTTGTGCAAGAATGGC
>JGI24923J38494_100920_pt1 | contig 42542 bp, 45 predicted proteins | sample LinPFosplate11_FD_38494 | JGI IMG/M metagenome (IMG submission 38494) | reverse complement strand
CGAGCTCGGTACCCGGGGATCCCACCATTCTGGTGGATTTTCATATCTTCCAAGATTTGGTTTTAGTTTTCCAGACAATATGTTGACTACTGTACTTTTCCCCATTCCATTTCTTCCAAGTAGTCCAACGACTTCTCCTTTTCTTGGGGTTGGTAATTTGTATAATCGAAAAGAGTTTGTTCCATACTGATGAATTTTATCCGTAGCTAATTCACTTGCTAAATTAACAATTGTTATTGCATCAAATGGACATACTTTGACACATATTCCACATCCATTACAAATATCCTCATCGATTTGTGCTTTTTTTGATTCTTCATTAATTGTAACACATTCTGCGCCTGATTTGTTAACTGGACAATATTTTATACATTCTAACCCACATTTTTGGGGCTGGCATAAATCCTGGTCCAATACTGCAACTCTGTGTGTCATAGTTGTAATTCGGTATTTTCTTTGCTTTATACCTATTTTGAGTTGATTTCAAATCTGTCGTTACCTTAATACATTAGAATTATGATATGATTTTCAAGCCGGCCATAGCGTCAGGGTGCGACCTAATCCCATTCCGAACTTAGAAGTCAAACCTGATAGCGCTGTTGTGTTACTAAGATGCGAGAGCTCTTGGGAAGCAACAGTGCTGGCATTTTTCACTTTTCAAACAATCTTTTAATATCCATTTGATTTGGTTGAATTGATTTCAATGCCAAATTGTAGTGTTTGTGGAGAAAAATCTGATAATGATATTAGATTACTGAACCATATGATGGAAAAACATGGATGGAGAAATCCAAATGTTAGTACACCTGATAGAAATAGTCGGGGTTATTGATTTTATAATTTTTGTAAATAATCTAAAATCAATCTTACTCCAAAACCTGTAGCGCCTTTTGGATTGTATGGTTTTTCTTTTGTAGCTGCTCCTTGAGTCCAAGCAACACCTGCAATATCCAAATGTGCCCATGGTGTATCTTTTATTGCACTTTTCAAAAATGCAGCAGCTGTAATGGTTCCTGCTGCTCTTCCTATTCCAACATTTTTGATATCTGCAACATCTGATTTTATCATATCCATATAGTCTTGTGTTAGTGGTAATTCCCAAATTTCTTCTGTTGTCATTTTTGATGAATCTGTAATCTTCTTTGTTAGTTGTTTATTGTTTGATACAATTGCAGCCACGTTGTTACCTAATGCTACTATGCATGCTCCTGTTAATGTTGCAAAATCAATAATTGCTTTTGGAGAGTATTGTTTTTCACCATATGCTAATGCATCTGCTAAAATGAGTCTGCCTTCTGCATCTGTATTTAGAATTTCTGCGGTCTTTCCATTGTATAGTTTTATGATGTCTCCTGGTCTGTATGCTTCTCCACCTGGCATATTTTCAACTGATGGAATTATGCCAATTACGTTAATTGGTAATTTTAATTCTGAAACTGATTTCATTATTCCTAAAACTGTACAGCCTCCGCACTTATCAAATTTCATTTCATCCATGCTTTGTCCAGGTTTTAATGAAATTCCTCCAGTGTCAAATGTTACAGCTTTTCCAACTAAGACAATTGGTTTTTGATTTTTAGGTCCATGACTATGTTCTATTAAAATTAATTTTGGTTCATTTTTACTTCCTTTACCTACTGCCGTTATTCCTCCAAAACCTTTTTTCTTTAATTCTGGTTGTGAAATAATTTTACACTTCATTTTATTCTTTTTAGAAATATTTTTAGCAAAATTGGATAATGTGGTGGGAGTACATTCGTTTGGAGGTAAATTTGCAATGCTTTTTGTAAATATTACGCCTTCCGCAACAACTTCTGCCACTTTGATAGCTCTTGAGATTTTATTTGATTTGGAAATTATAATTATTAGATCTGGTACCTTGTCTACTTTTTCTGTTTTAAATTTATCAAATTTGTATAATGACATCTTAGTACCTTCTATGATTTGAGAAACTGATGAAATTGAATCCCAGATGAAAGTAGGTGGTACAATGATTGAAAATTCTTTTAATTTTAACTCTTTTACATTTTGTGCAATTTTACCTGAAACAAATCTTATGGTATCTTGTGTTAAATTTTCTTTTTTACCAATTCCTGCAAGAAGAATTCTTTGAGCCTGTTTTTTGTTTGGATTTGGATTTGGAATAATTGTTAATTTTCCTAGTTTTCCATTCATATCTTTTAGAGATTGACTGATTGCAGATGATATTTTTGTATCAAATTTTGGTAATCCCAAAACTTTGTTTGAATCTTCTAATACAAATCCACATAGAACGTCTGTTTTCTTTTTTACAGAATTTTCAGTTTTAACTTTCACGACAAACTTCTTTTTTTAAAGCATTATTTAGATTTTCTATAAATCAATTTTTTTACTATTTGTAATCAATGAAAATGATCTTACAAATACTGATTTGGTGCTTTTACAGTTTTTACTACAAATATTACTTATTTGAATGAACTTTGATTTCTTTGTTTTTGTAGAAAATATTGATTTTATTAATGGAAATAATGCTGCTCTTCCACCACTTGCTCTCTTCTCATCGATAAACCAAAACATTTCTAATGCTGACTCATCTAAAATCTCCTTTCTAATTTTAATTCCAAAATCTGAATAATGTCCTGTCATTGTAATTTTATTTCTTGCCAAAAAATTAACAATTATTGCGAATTTTATACAAACATAACATTGATCATCAAAAAGTACAATTGGAATTTTTTCTTTTATTTCCATATTGTCATATTGTTGCGATCAAATTAAAATTTTACAGAAGTAGATTTTTATTCAATTTATGGAAATACGATCCAGATGGGTCTTAATTATTATCAAATTAAAAAAAATGTTCTACGAGCTCGTAAATTAGTAATTAAAGCAACTAATGCAGCAGGTTCTGGTCATCCTGGTGGTTCTTTTTCGATGGCTGAAATTTTAGGTTGTTTATTTAACAAACATTTGAAATTTGATGTTCAAAATCCTCAGTGGGAAGATCGAGATCGTTTAGTGTTATCTAAAGGTCATGCCGCTCCAGGTTTGTTTTCAAATATGGCTGTTGCAGGCTATTTTCCAGAATCTGAAATTGAAACATTACGAAAATTTGGTAGTAGATTACAGGGACATCCTGATCTTAAATGCCCTGGTGTTGAATTTTGTGGAGGTTCTTTGGGGACTGGATTGTCTTATTCTGTTGGAATTGCACTTGCTGCAAAAATAGATTCTAAAGATCATCATGTTTATACAATTATTGGTGATGGTGAGTCTGATGAGGGTCAAGTTTGGGAGGCTGCTATGACTGCATCAAAATACAAAGTTGATAATCTGACTGCTTTTCTTGATAGAAATTTTATTCAACAAGATTCTTACACCGAAAAAATTATGCCATTAGATGAAAAATTAGATGGTGATGACATTTCTGAAATGTGGAAAGATGCATCTCGATGGAAAACTGGTGATAAATGGAGATCATTTGGTTGGAATGTTCTTGAAATTGATGGTCATAGAATTGAACAAATTGATGCGGCAATTACAAAAGCTAATGCCACTAAAGGTGTTCCTACAATAATTATCTCTAGAACTATCAAGGGAAAATCTTTAGAACACATGGAAGACAATCCACAATGGCATGGAAAAGCCCCTGACTCTGATGTAGTTCCTGTAATTAATTCTGAATTGGATTCTCAATTTATGATTGCACCTTCAATAATTGCAGGTGATATGTCTAATTTAGAAAATGAAATTAAAAGATGTGTTACTGGACGTTCTGATTTAATTCATCTTGATGTGATGGATGGTCACTTTGTATCGACTAAAACTTTTGATCATGTTAAAATTAAAGAATTAAGACCATTAACTGTCATTCCATTTGATACTCATTTGATGATTAATGAACCTGTGAAATATATTAAAAATTACATTGATGCTGGAAGTGATATTGTTACAGTTCATGCTGAAGTAACTGACGAATCTAGTTTTGGAGAAATTCATGATATTTTAAAACAACACCAAGTTGGTGTTGGATTTGCAATTAATCCTGATACTGAATTACCTGAATGGTCTTACAAATTTTTGTCTACCTTGGATCAATTAATTGTAATGTCTGTAGTGCCTGGTAAATCTGGTCAAAAATACATTGAAGAAACTCATTCCAAAATGACTCGATTAAATTCTATTCTTAATGAACATCATTTTTCAGGCTATATTGAGGCTGATGGTGGTGTAAATCTTGAAAATATTGGTTCAGTCTTTGCAGATGGTGCACGTGCATTTGTTGGTGGTGGTGCTATTGTTGGACAACAAGATGTAAGATCTGCAATCAAAGATTTCAGGAATGCAGTTTTAAAATCTCAAAGACGAATACTACTTGATAAAGCAAATCAACTAGGTGGTTTAGATTTAGTCAATAAATGGATTGGATTACATGTAATTGGAACAAAACAAGAAGAAATTAAAAAAATTGCACAGGAGGCAGGATATCTTTGAATGAACTAATAATGACTGACATGCGTTCGGAATACTCTAAGTCATTAATTCAAGTTGGACATGATAATTCTAATGTTGTTGTTTTAGGTGCTGATACAACTGATTCTTTAAAGACTTCGGGATTTGGAAAACAATTTCCTAACAGATTTTTTAACGTTGGTATAGCTGAAGCAAATCTTGTTACTGTATCTGCTGGATTAGCTGTATCTGGAAAAGTTTCTTTTGCTAGTACTTATGCTATATTTTTACCTGGAAGAGCTGTTGATCAAATTCGAAACAATATTGCATATCCTTCACCCCCTGGAAAAAAAGGACTAAATGTAAAATTAGTTACATCTCATGGTGGTTTGTCTGTTGGACCTGATGGGGGCTCTCATCAACAAATTGAAGATATTGCAATAATGCGAGTAATTCCAAATTTTCGAGTTTTTATTCCTGCAGATACTATTTCTGTTTCAAAATTAACCCATTTGATGGCATCTGAATATGGTCCATTTTACATGAGGATGGCAAGATCAAAAACCCCTATTGTACATTCTGAATCTCAGGAATTTAAAATTGGAAAAGGGATTACTGTAAGAGATGGTTCTGATTGTACTATTGCCGCATGTGGAATTACTGTGCGAATGGCTTTAGAGGCGGCAGAGATGTTACAACAAGATGGAATTTCATGTAGAGTTTTAGATATGTTTTCAATCAAACCTATTGATAATGAAATTTTAGAAAAGGCAGCACGGGAGACTGGCTGTATTGTTACTACTGAGGAGCATAATATTTTGGGAGGAATGGGATCAGCTGTTTCTGAATCTGTTTCTGAATCTTATCCTGTACCTATCAAAAGAATTGGAGCTCAGGATATGTTTGGAGAATCTGCGCGTGATAATGAAATTCCTTTACTTTTAGAAAAACACGGTATTACATCTTTTAATATGGCAAAACAAGCAAAAGAACTTAGGACTAAAAAAATATGAAAATTTTTCTTGATACTGCTAATTTAGAATCTATAAAAAAATTTAACGATATGGGATTGTTAGATGGCATTACAACTAATCCTTCTTTGATGTCCAAAGAAGGTGGTAATCCAAAAAATGCTATGGAAGAAATCACCAAAATTATTCAAGGTGATGTAAGTTTAGAAGTTGTTAGTACTGAATATTCTGGAATGATGGATGAAGGTAAACGTCTTCGTGAATATGGTGATAATGTTGTTGTTAAAGTTCCAATGACTTCTGATGGTCTTAAAGCATGTAAATCTTTTTCATCACAAGGAATCCCTGTCAACGTTACATTGATTTTTTCTGCAAATCAAGCTTTACTTGCTGCAAAATCTGGAGCAAAATATGTTAGTCCATTTATTGGAAGATTAGATGATATTGGTCAAGATGGGATGAATTTAATTAAAGAAATTAAAGAAATTTTCTCAAATTATGATTTTAAGACTCAAATTCTTGTTGCAAGTGTTCGTCACCCATTACATGTAATTGATTCTGCAAAGATTGGGGCTGATGTAGTTACATTACCTCCTGGAGTTTTAGATAAAATGTTACAACACCCTTTAACAAAAATTGGTCTTGATAATTTTCTTGCAGATTGGGAAAAATTAAAGCAAAAAAATCCTGATACTAAAATATAAGAAAAATAAAATCCAAAAAGGAGTTTATGTTTTACCTTTTTTTGAACCAGTACCTCTACCTGATGTGTTTTTTCTTAGCTTTGGTTGCTGGTCTAGCTTTTGGTTCTGGAGTATCTGAAAGTTTTCTTGAACCCGTACCTCTACCTGTTGAAACTGTTCTGTTTCCAGCAGATTTCTTTTTTTCTGCTTGAATTTTCTTGAATTCTTCACCAGAAAATTTGAGATCTTCTACATCCACTTCTATAGTTCCAGTACCTCTACCTGTTCTGATTTTAACTTTAACCATGTTTTTACTAAAATCAAAAAGGGGCTTTTATAACATAGGTCTATTTTTTTATTATAAAAACAATGTATCATAATTTCAATTTTTTATGATACTATTGGAATTTATCTGAAAATCTTAATTCTTTTTGAATAATTATTGATATGAAATTGAATTCATTCTAAATTTATTTTATGAAAAAATTTAGAATATAATTTACTAACTATTAATCCAACCTAATTTCTTGAAATATATGAACATCATAATTGCAGGTATTGCCGATGCAAGAATTATGACAATAAATGTAGTAAATGGACCTAATATCATTAAACTATAGCTAATCCCTCCTGGTAAATTTACATTCATTCCATAAAATGTTCCAATGACTGTTGATGGAATAGCTAATGTGAAAATCATAGTTAGAACCGCCAGTACTTTATTTGTTTTTTCATTACTTAATACAAAATCTACATCTTTGTAAATTTCCATAGTTTCTCTTGATTCTTCTAATGTTTCTATGACTTTGTCTATGTGATCAATTACATCATCAAAGTATAGGGAAAGTTCATCATCTGAACTATCTGAAAATCTTTTAACATTTTTTGCAATTTCTAATACAAATTTCTTTAGTGGTAAAGATATTCTTCTTAATCTATTAATTTCTCTTCTAAGTAATGCAATGCTTCTAGCAACTGGTTTTGCTTCATCAAATACATTATCTTCCATTTCATCTAAATTTGCAATAATTTTTCTTGATGTATGTAAAAGATCATCTACTAAAACATCTATAATTTCGTGAAGTAAATCACCTGATGATTCTCCTAATAATTTATTCTTTAGTTCATCATCTGAATCTAGTACACATGTTTGTACTAAATCAACCAATGGTTTTAGATCTCCTTGATGTACTGTAACTAGAAAATCTTTTCCAATGAATAATGACAATTGACTATTTTTTGATATTCCAATTTTTTGTGCAAGTGGTGGAAAATGTAAAATTACAAAGAAATGATCATCATAACTATCTAATTTTGGAAGTTCAAATTTTGTCATACAATCCTCTATGTTTAATTCGTTGAAATTGTATTTTTTAGCTAATTTTTCAACATCTGCTCTATCTGGATTTTTTAAATCAATCCATGTAAATTCCCCCCCTTGCATGATCTCTATTTTTTTTTCAATAGGTACCTCTACAGATTTTTTACTTGAACGTAGTCTGTTGGTGATAAATCCTCGTCTCATGTCGAAAAATACCCAGAGTCTACAAATTTAAAGCGATCGTTACTTTTTGATAAAAAAATCATTTCTTCATAACAAAATAATCCCTTATTCTCAATTTGAGACTATTTGCTAACCCATTATTGATTGATTTTTAGACATACTATAGTTCAATCTTAAAGATTATTACTGGATAAAGAAATTTGTTTTTTGTGGCCCTCGTAGTACAGTGGTTAGTATAGAGGGTTGTGGATCCTCGGACAGGAGTTCGATTCCCCTCGAGGGCCCATTTATTTTTAAAATATTCCAAATTTACTTGATTCCATTTCTTCTTTTATTGCAAATTTAAAGCGAGGCGATTTATTTTCTATGTTTTTTGATAACCATGTCATAAATTTTTTATCGGGTCCTTTTCCTTTCAATTTTTGAAAGTCTTCAGTCATCATTGATTCTAATTTTTGTATCAGTACTCTGTTTACACTTAATACAAAAAAATGCCATCCAAATGCAAATTCTGAATCTGTCATAACAAAATCATCTTCTCCATGCACCATTTCTTCTAAAAGTGTTAATTGATGAGTTAACGCTTTACTTGTTTTATCATAATCTATTGTTGATACATTGATGTTAAGTCTACTTTCCATAATTTTTTTATAGATTTATAAAATAAAAGGCTTACACCTATTTTATTTTAGTAGGTGTTCAAAATCAATATCAAAATGCATTTTCATAATGTTGATGTAAGTTTTAATTGATTCTGGAACTTCTTCTGTACATACTACTCCTAATTCTTTTGCGTTGATCCAAATAATTAATGTCTGTATGATTGTTAGAAATCTATCATTTTTAACTTCAGATCCTGAAATAGATTTAGTATATCTTTCAGCAAATTCCCATGCAGTTACAAAATCTATACATTTTACACCAAAAACTGCTAACAATTGCTCTTGTAAATTTTCTGCTTTTTTAAATGGAACTTTGTTAATAATATATGGAAAATTAACTTTATCTGGAAGGCAATTTGGAAGTGGTCCCCATATCGTAATAATTTTTGTTCCTGGTTTTAATTTATCAAATTTTTTAATCATTTTATTTATGACATTTTCATCTGTAAACCAAAATAAAATTACAGTTGCATCTGATATGTTTGCCTCTTCTATATTTTGATGGATTAACTCTGTGTTGATATTTTTTCCTTCCATATTTTTTTGTGCATTTTGAATTTTTTTTAAATTATTATCTATGCCTATGGCTTTTGTAACTTTAAATTCATTAACAGCAATCTCTACCCCTTTTTCATTGTTACATCCTAAATGGAAAAAAATATCCTCTTTCCTTAAATTTAAAAATTTGAATATTTCTCTTAGTGATTTTTCAGGTAATTGAACATCTTCTCCACTAAGTAAATTTTTTGGAAGTGTTTCTAAATATTCTTCAATTTTCAATAATTATGTTAATTCAAGCAAGAATTTATTCTCTTATGCTTTCTAATTTTGATACTGCTTGCCATAATTGAGTTCTTACATATGATGGCATGTTTGGATCTTGTGTAATATCGTCTAGTAGACTGATCGTATTTGCAGCTCTTACTGATAATGAATACTCTTCTTTAACTAAATCTGTTACAAGATCAGTAATTGATTTTTTAATTGTTTTTGGAGTGGAACTGGTAGATACAATTAGGTTTAATGTATCGACAGCTTCTTTCATTGCTTGTTTATTTTGAGATTCATCTGCCATTTTTTACACATTTCTTAAAAATCAGCAGTATATAGTTACATCTCTACAAACACACTATTGGATTCAACTGTGACGTTGTATGATGATAAGTCTTTAATTTTCATTGGAAATTTTGATAGTTTACCTGTCTTGCAATCAAATTCTGCTGCATGCCATCCACAAGTAATAGTACATCCATCTAATTTACCTTCAGACAAACTAGAACCTGAATGAGTACATGAATCATCTATTGCACAATATTTTTCATTAATATTTGCAATTAGGATATCTTTTCCGTCTATTGATACTTTGATCATTTTTCCAGGAGTAATTTCTGATGTTTTTCCTGCAATTATTCTTCCCATAGTAATTTTTATCTGTTCATTGTTAATATTTTTTCTTGTATGAAAATTCGTGAAGCAACTTCTTTTGATAAAATTTCAGTTTTAAAATTTTGTAAAGACACCTTTTCTTGGGGTGATTATATTGATAAGGTTTGGTCTTCTTGGTTAAATGAAGGTCATTTATTTTTATTTGAAAAACAACTACCAATTGGCATTTGTCATGCATTTTATTTTAAAAATCAAATATGGATTGAAGGCATTAGAATTGATTTAAATTTCCGAAGACAAAAAATTGCATCAAAACTTATTACACATGCTGAATTAATTGGTAAAAAAACTAATGCATTATTTTCTTACATGTTGATAGACACTGAAAATAAAAAATCCATTTCCATGGCTCGTTCTTTAAATTATCAGATATTTCAAACATGGAATTACTATTCATTAATACCTAAAAAAAATTCTAGTTTTAAAATTGAATTTGCAAAATCTCTTAACTCTAATTTTTTCCCTTACTATGTTGATTCCTGGAGATGGCTTGAAACTAACGAGAATATTTTATCTGATCTATGCGTTCAAAATAAAGTAATTAAATCTAATTTGAATGATAATAATTCTATTGCTATAATTGGTGATTACAAACATCTTGATAAAACTTTGATTGTAACCTTATTTTCAGAATCATTTGATACTCTATCTAATATTATTTCCTATTTACAAAATTATGCTTTTGAAAAAAATTATGAAAGAATTCAAATTTTAACTAAAGAAAAATTGCCTTTTTTTGATAATTTAGAATATGAAATTTCATTTAATTTGATGAAGAAATCTTTATCTTAATTTGATTTAACAACTTTTATTGTATTGTTTAATATTCCTAAATTTTCAATTTCCATTTCTATTTTATCACCGTCTTTTAGAAATACTGCATTTGGTTTGTTTAACATTACTCCTGCAGGTGTACCTGTTGAAATTATATCCCCTTTTTGTAATGTCATCACTTTGGTAATTTTTGCAATAATTTCTGGAATTTTAATAAACATATTATTTGTTGAAGAATTTTGTCTAATCTCTCCATTGACTTTTGTTGTCATTTTTAGGTCTTGAGGATTTTGTATTTCATCTGCTGTTGTAATCCATGGTCCGCAAGGTGCAAATGAATCAAATCCTTTTCCTCTGGTAAACTGTTTATCTTTATTTTGAATATCTCTTGCAGACACATCATTGAAAATCATATATCCAAATATCGTATCCATTGCATTCTCTACACTAACATTTTTACAATCTTTTTTAATAATCAAAGCTAATTCAACTTCATAATCTAACTGTGTAACAAAATCTGGACATGTGATGTCTGAATTTGTATTGTTTAACGCTGTTCTTGGTTTCATTACTAGTGCAGGTTCATCTGGTGCTTCCAATCCTTGCTCTTTAGCATGATCTATGTAGTTGAATGCTAGACAGATAATTTTATTTGGATTTGGAATCGGTGCTAACAATCTATATTTTGAAATATTTTCTCTATATTCTAGTTCATTAATTTTATTCTTAATTTCGTCATACCACCCATCAAACAAAAAATCTTTTACATTGATAGGAATTGGTACTCCTGTTAATTCTGTAATTTCACTTTTTATTGCTATTTTATGATCTTTTACAAAGCCATATGTTTCACTATTTCCGTCTGTAACTCTTACTATTTTCATATTTGATCACTTATGTGTAAAAATTGCTTGATTTTGTGAATCTTTTCTACAATATCCAAATCTAACAAATTGGATCTCTTCTCCTTCTTTTAATTGTAAGTAATGTGGTTCTGAATACACATCTAATTCTTCTAAACTGTCTTCATTAAATTTTTCGTTAATAAATAATATTTTTGGAATAATTATTTTAATTCTATGTGCTGTTTTTTGTGAAACCCATTGGATTTTTGGAATACTTGCAATGTCTCCTTCTTTTACATATTCTCCTTCTAGTTCATTTCCTTTCTTTGTAATCAAAATATTTCCTAATCCTAAAAGTCTAATTTGTGTTCCCTCTTCAATATTTTGTATGTCATCTCCAGAAATGTAAAAATTTTCATCAACATCAATTTTTCTTTTACCCATATCATTAACTGGATGATTTGAAATTTCTACTGATGTGATTGATAGATTTTTTATTATTAGTTTTCTTGGATTATTAACCATAAACAATCTGATACTATCACCATCTACAAATTTTCTATTAAATGCTTCAAGAGAATCAAATGGTGCAAGAGTATTTGCTTTTGTTAAACCTAATGACATGATGAATTTTCTAATAGCTTCTGGTTTAATCCCTCGTTTTTTTAATCCCTCCAAAGTTGGTAATCTGGGATCGTCATACCATGAAACTTTACGATCTTCGATCAAAGGTTTGATAATTCTTTTTGAAATTGGCATTCCTTTGAATTCTAATCTTGAGAAAAATCCCTGCTCTGGTTTTCTCATATTTAATGAATCTAAAATTGCATCAATTAGCTCTTTTCGTAATTCAAATTCTTTTGAACGATAAGCATGTGTAACTCCATCAATACTGTCTTCAATAGCAACTGCAAAATCATAACTTGGCCAAATTCTATATTTTTCGCCTACTGTGTAATGTTTACCGTGTATTATTCTAAACAATACTGGATCTCTCATTACTGCATTATCTGCTTTCATGTTTCCTCGAAATCTGACAATTGCTTCACCTGGCTTAAATTTGGTTTCCATTTTCTCCCAATTGTTAATATTTTTATCAACATTCTCTCTACTACATTTACAATCTTTTCTTTCTCGTCTGTTTTTACTAATATCATCTCTTTTACATTTACAAACGTAAGCTTTTCCAGAATTAATTAATTCCAGTCCTTTTTCATAAAATACTTCCATGTCGTCTGAAGTATTTTTTACTGTATCAAATTTTATTCCTAACCATTCTAATCCAACTTTAATTGCTGCATGGTATTCCATTCTTTCAGCTTCAGGATTGGTATCATCCATTCTTAGAATAAATTTTCCTCCATACATTTTTGCATATTCTGAATTGATTATTGCTGCTTTGGCATGTCCTATGTGTGGATAACCATTTGGTTCTGGTGGAAATCTTGTAATAACTTTCCCTTGTTGCGCATTTTTTAATTCAGGTAATCCCTTTCTTTCTTGAATTTTTTCTTTAGGTGCTAAAATTTCTGGAAACTTTTCATCAATTTCTTTTTTTTGTTCTTTTATTGATAATTGATTCACATTAGATACAATTTCTGTAATTTCTACTGAAATTTCTTTTACCTTGGTTCTAAATTCTGGTTTGGTTCCCAGAATTTTTCCTAAAATTATTTTTTCTCGAGTTTCACCTCCATGTTCAAATGCGTTTTGAAGAGTCATTTTTCTAATTTCTTTTCTAATTTCTTCATCCATACTAGTTCTACCTATTGTAACTATACGCTTCGCCTAACTACGAAGTCTAATAATGCTGTTAATTCCTCTTTTGCTGAACCTGAGTATTTTATTAGTGATTTTTCAGACTTTTCTGCATATTTTAGAGCCTGGTTTCTAACTTTACCTTCAATGCCTAAGGAACGAATTACTTCTACAGCTTTATTTAGATCACTCTTTGAAATTTTAGAATTTCCAAATGCTTTAAGGATAATTTTCTTTTCATTACCATTTGCTAATTTTATTGCCATTAAAATTGGAAGTGATTTTTTACCTTCTCTTAAATCATTTCCAACTGGTTTTTTTGTAATTTTAGGATCTCCCATAACTCCGATTAGATCATCTGTAATTTGAAATGCAATTCCTAAGTTTCTTCCAAATGCTGACAGATTTGAAATATCTTTAGGTCTATTTGTTGCACAGATTGCTCCCATTGCACAAGACACATCAAATAACGCTGCTGTTTTTTTACCTATCATTGTAATATATTCTGCTTGTGTTGGAATCTTTTTTTCATCTGCCATTTTGATGTCTAATAACTGACCTTCACAAACATCTACACAAGCTTTTGCAAGTCTAGATATTAGATGTGCAGTCGCTTTTGGTGATAATTTTGATTCTGAAATTATTTGAAATGCTTTTGAGAATAAAACATCTCCTGCTAAAATTGCGATTGGCATGCCAAATTTTTTATGTACTGTTGGAACTCCATGACGCATTTCATCATTATCCATAATGTCATCATGTACTAGAGTAAAGTTGTGAACCATTTCTACAGCACTTGCAGATATCATTGCATCAGATGATTTACCTCCTAAAATTTGACAACTTCTAATTACCATGTATGGTCTAAGTCTTTTTCCACCATTAACAATAAGGTGTCCTGCTGCATCATAGAGCTTTTTTGGATTACCTTTTAATTTTGAGTTAAGATATTTGTTTACAATTTTAGCATTTTTTTCAATTTGTTTAGTTTTTTTCATTTACTAGTCTCCATTTCTCTGCTGGAATATGGGTTTTAATTGCTTCTTGTAATTTTTTACGAATTTCAGTGTTTATCCATGTAGATAAGATATTTTCATATTTTTTGAGCATAGATTGTTCTGATTTATCTAGTAATTCTAATGCAATCAACATCCATGGACAATAAATTTTAGGATTTATTTCTATTTCAGACATTAACTCTTGGGCTGAAACCAATTTAATTTCATCAATTTCTCCTTCGATCTCCCTTAACTCTGTATCTTTGTTAATTACTCCAACTAACGTTCCGCAAACTTCATTTTCAGATCCTATATCTTTGTATGGTACATGATACTCAAATTTGTGAAAATAGTCTAATTTTCCAGTAATTCCTAATTCTTCTGGCATTCTTCTTTCCCCTGATGAAACATATCCTTCTGATTCTCTTGGGTGACTTGCAAATGTTCCATCCCAGTCTCCTGGCCATAACATTTTTTCTTTTGCTCTTTTTGTTAGTACTAGTCTTCCATCAACATCAAACAATAATGCAGTAAATGCTCTGTGTAATTTTCCATTTGGTAAATGACATTTTACTTTTTCTTCAGTTCCAATTGGATTGTCATTTTCATCTACTAGTATTACCAATTCTTCAGACATTTTTCTTTCCTCTAAACATGGTTCCTTTAAACTCTATATTTTTTACTGCATTAACTATTCTTTCAGGTTTTTTTCCATTAACAAAAAATACGTTCATCCCCATTTTTGAAATTTTAATTGCTTCTTCTACTTTTCTAGTCATTCCTCCTGTCACATCCATCTTATTTTCTGAAATTAATGGAATACTGTCTTTTAGTTCTGAAATTAATTTTTTTGATTTAAGATCTGAGTATAATCCATCTTCATTAAGTGCAAAAATACATAATCTTGGTTTTAGAATTTTTGCAAAATGAGTCATAATTTTATCTCCTGATAAGATGTATGTTTTATTTTGACCAAACCATAATGCATCCCCATATGTGACTGGAATTAAGCCTGATTTTGCTATTTTTTTAACTTCTTTAATTTTATTTGAAATTGGTTTATTGCCTGACATAAAATCTGTTGGAGGTAATGAATACGGAGTTAATTTATTTTTTAATAGTGAATCTAAAATAATTTTGTTTAACTCAATCATTGAATTTTTAATTATTGCAACTCCTTTCAAATCATACTTTTTTTCTTTTGTATGCATATCATATTTTACAGACCAATAATGCCCATATGATCCACCTCCATGAATAATAATTATTGGTTCTTTAATTTTTTTTAAACTCTTTGTAATATTATCAATTGTTTTTTTTCTAGCTGACAATGGTTTTTCTTTATTTGTAATAATTGATCCGCCTAATTTTATCAGAATCATATTGTTCCCAATTATTTAGTTAATTAAAAAGTATTCAGCCCTTTGAAATCAATTTTCACAGAAAAACAATCGTAATTCTTATTTTTGAATTCTTTTAGAGTTTTGTCTAAATTTGATTTATTTGTTATTGCAAAAATGCATCCTCCTCCACCTGAACCTGTTATTTTTGCTCCAAAAGATGATTTTTGTCCCATTTTTATCATTTTTCTTAATTCATTATTTGAAATACCTATAATTTCTAAATATTCTTGATTTTGATTAATTTTTTCTCCTATTTCTGAGGTATTATTTTCTTTTAATAATTCTAAAACATCTTTTACAAGTTTTGATTCTTGATCACATAATTTTGTAAATTCTTCTTCATTTTCAATTTCAAATTGTTTGACTTTTGAAACCATTGATTCAGTTGAATGTTTTATGTTTGAATTTACAATGACTAGATGAAAATTAGGTTCATTCTCTATTTTTTTAAAACCTTGTTTTTTGTCATATTCCATTATCCCTCCATATGTGCATACGGTACAGTCTGCCCCTGATGTATTTTCAAAAATTGTTTTTTCAGCTTCTATTGCATGTTTTAAAATTTCTTCTTTAGATATTTCTCCAAATAATCTAAAAATTGCTGCAGCACCTGCAACACAACATGCTGATGATGAACCTAATCCTGCCCCTAATGGTATTTCAGAATCTATGTTTATTTGAATACCTTTATTTTGATTTTCAATAACTTTGTTTGCTAAATAATAAAATGGTTTTAATGGTGAATTAATTTCTGAAATTGATTTACCTGGATCTAAAACTATGTTTCCTATTTCTGAATTAATGGAAATTTTTCTTTCATCAATTTTTTCTGCAGTAACTGTTACTCTTTTGTTAATAGAACATAAAATGGCTTTAACACCATACACTACAAAATGTTCTCCAAATAAAATGACCTTTCCTGGAGCTGATGCTTTAGATTTCAATTAAACACTTGAAATTAGTTTATTCTATTTCCTCTTGGCTAATCTTTGCCTCAAAATCATCAATTTCATATTTCATTGATTCATTTTCTTTTAACTCACCTTTTTCAATGAGAATTTGACGAACTAGTAACCAGTAAATTGTTGCAAGTGCTTTTCTTCCTCTATTGTTTGCTGGAATAATGACGTCTAATTTTGATGTAAGATTATCTGTATTTGAAACTCCAATTACTGGAATTCCTGCATTAGTTGCTTCAATTAGTGCTTGTTCATCTACTTCAGGATCTGAAATAAGAACTATTTTTGGTTCAATGTAATATGGTAATGATGGATTTGTTAAAGTTCCTGGCATAAATCTTCCAAGATGGTGTTTAGCTCCTGTCATCTCACAGAATTTTTCAATAGGAATTCCTGCATATTGTCTACCTGAACATACTATGATGTTTTCTGCCCCAACTCTGTTAATGAATTTAGCAGATGTGTTAATTTTTTCTAAGGTCATATCAATATCTAACATGTAAAGTCCTTCAGGACTTGCTTTTGTGATAAATGGTTTCATGAATTTTGTTTTAACTTGCGTTCCTACTCTGATTCCTGTTGAAATAACCATCTTTTTGATGTCTATTGTTTCAGTCTGTTCACTCATGATGATTTTAAATCTCCGCCATGCCACATATAAAATCATGCCCTGATAGACGTAATAATTCATTTAATTTTGCTACTCTTTCACCTCCAACGACGCCTACTTTGAGCATTTTTGACTTTGTTGCTATTCCTATGTGTGAAATTTGAGAATCTGTAGATTCACCAGATCTATGTGATGTAATTAATTTGATATTGTTTTGATTCGCAACATTTGCAAATTCTAGAGCATCATAAAGACTACCTGCTTGATTAACCTTTAAAATTGCAGCATTACATGCCTTTTGATTAATTGCTTTTGCTAGAATATCTTTACTTGTTACTGTTAAATCATCACCTGTTACTAGCGTATTTGGAAATTTTGCAGTTAATTCTGCCATGTCTTCAAATGCTTCTTCGTGAACTGCATCTTCTGCATAAATTAATTTAAATTTGTCAATAATATCTGCTGCAAATTCAATTTGTTCTCCTGTTGAATTTTCAAATCCAGCTCTACCATACAAGTATTTTTCTTTCTCTTCATTCCATTGTGTTGATGATGCAAAATCAACTCCTAATGAAACTTCTTTACCTAAAGTGAATCCTAAATTTTCACAAGCTTTTGCTGATACTTCTAGTGCTTTTTGATTTTCTAATTTTGGTGCCCATCCTCCCTCGTCTCCTCTTCCATTTGTAAAATTAGGATCTTCTTTTTCTAAAACTTTACGTAATTCCTTATGAACTGCCAAATTTGTTTCAATCGCATCTTCAATAGTTTTTGAACCTGTTGCACAAATTAAAATTTCTTGAATGTCTGGGGTTCCTGGCCCTGCATGTGCTCCCCCACCTAAAATATTGCCTAATGGAAATGGACATTTGAATTCTGAATCTGTTGACAGTGTTTTGAATAATGGCTGTTCTAATGATTTTGATGCTGATTCCATTGATGCAATCGTTACAGCAAATGCAAGTGCGCCTCCAATTACTGAATAATTATTAGAATTGTCTAAACTTTTCAAAGTTTCATGAATTGTTTTTAAATCTGATGAATCTAACCCAATAAATTTTTGAGAATTATGTGTTAATATTTTGAGACTTTCTTCTGGACCGCCATTTGGGAAACTAGTTGCTTCATATTTTCCCACACTTGCACCTGAAGGTGCACATACTCTTCCTAAAAATTTATTATCTGACTTTACGTCTACTTCAATTGTTTTGCTACCTCTACTATTGAATAAAACACGTCCTTCAATTGAGGTAATTTTAGACAAGTTAATCTAATTCAGATTGAACTTCTTGTTTTCTCTTCTGAATTGATTCATAGAATGGAATTACTTGTTGAATTGTTTCAACCGTAGTCAAAAGCATTCTTCTACAACAATATCTGTTTATTGCTAAATCATTTAGAACTTTTTCAGGATCCTCTCCTGATTTCAGTTTAGTTTGATAATCATCAAATTTATCTGCAATTAAATTTCCACATGTAAAACATCTAACTGGAATTAACACGTTGAAAAAAGTCGTCAAGGATTATAAAAACCATACATGAATGTTTTATTGCGGATGTCGCCCAGCCTGGCCAAAGGCGCTAGCTTGAGGGGCTAGTCTCTTAGGAGTACGTGGGTTCAAATCCCATCATCCGCATTATTTTTTTAAATTATTTTTCAAGTTTTTGTAATGCCTTAATTAACTCAGTTCGTCTTTTCTCTTCTGTTATTGCTGATCTGACATCATCTACCAGAATCCTATTTACGTCAATTTTCCTTCTGGCTTCTTTTACAACTTTATCATATAATGAAAAAGTATAAAGCTGAAGATAGAGGTTCTCCATGATATCGAAAATTCTTGTTGCCTCATCAATATTACCTGTCCTCATTTCATCAAAGACTCTTCTTTTCAATTCCCCTACACAATCTAATAACCCTAAAACATAAGATTCTGGCATCACTGCTAATTTTTTATCTGATGGAATGTCTTTTTTTTCAACAACTGCAATTAGACATGCTGCTTCAACAAATTCTTGTTCTGGTGTGATTAGATATCTTCTTAATTGACCCGTTGCTTTTTTCTTATATTTTTTTAATAATACATCAGCTTGTTTTAAATTATTTTTTGCAATTGTTAATTCCCCTTTGTGAACTGCAATAATTGATTTACTACATAGAATAATTATTTCTCTGGTATTTTTTAGTAAAAATTCTCTTGAATCTTGAGTTACTGCTAAAGATTTTGTAATTTTATTTAATGATGGTTTTACATTTTTTAATGTCATGCTTGACAATGTATCAAAACTAGGATAAAGTCGTTTGCCAAACTCTTATTTTAGTAATAATTTTCATGTACAGTATGGAAATAACTGTAGATCAAATGTATCAAATTGAAAACAAAGGTCATGATATGGGATTTTTAAAAAAATTCATGATGGAAAATGCTGGGGCTGCAGCAGTTAGACGTTTAATCACTAAATTTGATAATGTTGCCTCAAAAAATATCTTAATTTTTGTGGGCTTGGGAAATAATGGTGGTGATGGTTTGGTAATGGCTAGACATTTAGCTGGTTATGGTTCTAAAGTCACTGTTATGCTTCTTGGAGATCCTGAAAAAATCAAAACTGAAGAAAGTAATTGGAATTGGTCCATTTTAGAAAAAATGCCTTCGATAAAATTAATATCTGGAAATTCTTTGGATTTTAATTTTAAACCTGATATTATTGTAGATGGAATTTTAGGTACTGGAATTTCTGGAGAAATTAGAGAACCCTATGCATCTGCAATAAATTATATCAATGAAACTAATTGTTACAAATTTGCTGTAGATGTTCCTTCTGGATTAGATCCTCAAACAGGAAATACTGCCAATATTTTTACAAAATGTGATATGACTGTCACATTTCATAAAATGAAAGAAGGAATTCCAAAAAGAAAGGATTTGACTGGTGAACTTTATGCAGAAAAAATTGGAATTCCTGTTGAGGCCGAAGAGGGAATACTATGATAGTACATCAAATACCCGTTGGACCAATGCAAAATTTTTCTTATATTGTAGTTGATGAAGATACTGATGAATCAATAATAATTGATCCTTCTTGGAATCTTATGGAATTAGAATTGATAATTAAAAAAAATAATTTAAAAATAAAATACATTGTAAATACCCATTATCATGATGATCACACTCGAGGAAATCAAGACATGGTAAATTCTACAAAAGCTCCTATCATTCAACATGAGTCTTCAACATTAAAAAATGACATTACTGTAAAAGATGGTGATTTTATAGAATTTGGTAATTCAAAATTAAAAGTTCTTCATACCCCTGGACATTCTATTGATAGTATTTGTCTTGTAGGTGATGGTAATATTTTTTCAGGTGATACATTATTTGTTGGCAATTGTGGTAGAATTGATTTACCTGGAGGAAGTGCATCTGAACTTTACCACAGTCTTTTTGATATACTTCATTCTTTAGATGATGATTTAGTTTTGTATCCTGGTCATAATTACGGTGCATCTGAAGTATCTACTATTGGAAAAGAAAAAATGACTAATATGATAATGCAAAAACGAACTGAACAACAATTTCTAGACATGATGGGTTAGTGGTATTTTTGGAAGATTTTGAATTATTTGGTAATGTTGAACGGGCTCAAAATTTCATTGAATCTGTAAAATCAGGAAGATTTCTTTTTTCTTTTGTAATGTCATATACTGAAACTTGTGAAATTCCAGGAATTACTATTGCAGGTGCTGATACTAATTCAATGAAATATACTCCACCAGCTGATGCTGAATATCTTCACTATGGATATTGTAAAACAATTGATAGTATTCCCATGACCCCTGATGGAAAACCTACTCCTGGTCTTTTAACAAAAACCGCTTTAGAATCTGCTAGTATTTCTCATTTAACAATTAATGCTGGAAGTAAAGTTACTCCCCAATTACCATTTATTGAAACTGGTTTATCTTTTGGAAAAAATATTTCAGTTGAACCTGCTATGAGTGATTCTGATGTGTCTAATGCTGTTGAATTTGGTAGAATTGTTGGAAGAAATTTGGCATCATTAACAGATTGTTTAGTAATTGGCGAATCTATTCCTGGTGGAACAACAACTGCATTAGCTGTATTGCGAGCTTTTGATTTTGATGCAAAAGTTAGTTCTAGTATTCCTACTAATCCTACAAAATTAAAAAATGAAATTGTTAATTCTGCACTTAAACGAATTAATTCTGATCATCCCTACAGCATACTTGCAAAAGTTGGTGATCCTATGATTGCTTTTGTTGCAGGAATGTTAAGTTCTGCATCATCTGTTTCTAAAGTAATGTTGGCTGGTGGAACTCAAATGACTGCTGTTTTGGCATTTGCATCCAAAATTGGATTTAATGAAGAAAACACTGCCATTGGAACTACCTCTTATGTTACACATGATCAAAATGCCAATTTCACAAATTTAGTTAAGCAGATTGCAGATGTACCTGCAATTTCTGTAAATCCTGGTTTGAATAATTCAAAATATTCTGGACTCAAAGCTTTTTCTGAAGGCTTTGCTAAAGAAGGAGTTGGTGCTGGAGGTAGTATTATCTCATCAATGCTAAAAACTGGAAATAATTCTGCAAAATTTTTAAATCTTGTAGAACAAGAATATGATAAATTATCTACTTTACAGTAACTGATTTTGCTAGATTTCTGGGATAATCTGGATCTGTATCTTTTTCAAGTGCTGAATAATACGATAGTAGTTGTATTGGAATAATTTCTGAAATTGGATACAGTATTTCTTTAATTTTTGGAATTTCAATCCAATAATCGTAAATGTCACTTTCAATATCTGAAACTCCTATGATTTTTGCTCCACGAGCTTTGATCTCTCTTGCACTTGTCAATGTATCTGCATATGTTGAATCATTTGGATTTATGATAATTACAAAAACATCTGAATCCATTAATGCAAGAGGCCCATGTTTTAGTTCCCCTCCTGGAATTCCTTCTGCATGAATGTATGTTAATTCTTTGAGTTTTAATGCTGATTCTATTGCAATTGGATAGTTAATTCCTCGACCTAAAATGTAAATATCTGAAACATTTTTCAACTCTTTTGCAATTTTTTGAATCTTAACTGGATTTTCTATTATTTTTAAAATTGATTCTGCAAATTTTTCAAAATCAATTGTTATGTTGTTGTTTAATTTTTGTACAATTTTGTATAGTATTGTTAATTGTGCTGTGAAACTTTTTGTTGCTGCAACTCCTATTTCTGGTCCACAATTCATTCCTAACGTTATATCTGATTTACGTACAAGTGATGATGTGAGTAAATTAACAATAGAAATAATTTTACAATTTAATTTTTTTGCAATTCTTACTGCTTCTAACACATCTGCACTTTCTCCACTTTGAGATATTGCAATTAACACCGAATCACTTTCAATTGTTTCTGGTGAAAATTGGAGCTCACTTGATATTATTGGTTCTGATTTAATTTTAACATATTTTGATAAAATTTGTTTTGCAATGAGTGCAGAATTATAACTTGTTCCACTGCCTGTAATGTAAATATTTTTTGCATTCTTGATATAATCTACTGCTTTTTCAATATCTCCAATTGTTTTTTCTCCAGATTTTAGAATTACATCAGGTTGTTCATAAATTTCCTTTAATGTAAAATGTGCATAATCTCCTTTGTATACATCTCCAAATTCTTTTGAAACTTTTGTAATTTCATACTCTGTATTTTTTCCATTAAAATCTAAAATTTGAAAATCTTTCTTATCTAAAATTATGATATTTCTATTTTTCATATATATTACATTATCTGTATATTCGATAAATCCTAAAACATCACTTGATAAAAAGACATTTTCTTGACCAATTCCAACAATTAATGGTTCGTGAAATCTAGCTGCAGCTAGTTGACCATTTTCAAACATTGCAACAAATGCATAATCTCCTTTTATTTCTGAAACTGTTTTCAAAATTGTTTCTTTGACATTTTTTGTAGACTCATAATTTTTTTGAAGTAAATTTGCAATTATTTCACTATCTGTTTCACTTTTGAAATTATATCCTTCATTTTCTAATTGTTTTTTTAATTCTTCAAAATTTTCTATTATTCCATTATGTACTATTGCAATTTTTCCAGAATTACTCGGATGTGGATGTGCATTAAATTCTGTTACTTTTCCATGAGTAGCCCATCTTGTATGGCCTATTCCTGTTTTACCTGGTAATGTGTCTAGTTGAATTTTTGAATTTACTTCATTTACTTTTCCTATTCCTTTTTTTAATTCAATTTGATTGTTTGATTCTGTAGCCACTCCTACGCTGTCATATCCTCTGTACTCCATTCGTTTTAACCCCTTTACGATAATTGGAGCTGCAACTTCATTTCCGGAATAACCAATTATTGAACACATTGTAATTCTATTTGATAATTAGGGGTATTTACTGATAATGTTGCTTTGATTAGTCTGTTGATGGTTTGTCTTTTTTTACTGTTTCAGTAGATTCTGTTTTATCTGATGCTTGAGTCTCTGTTCCTTCTTCGCCTTCAGTAGTTGTTTCTACTTTTGGTTCTTCTTTTTTAGATTTTTCTAACATTTCTGGAATTTTAGATTCAGGGGTAAAGTGAACACTATTCTCTTCTTCTACCGTAACTGTATATGATGGAATGTCAATCTTTCTATCTCCAATCATAATGTGACCATGAATTACTGCTTGTCTTGCTTGATATGGTGTTTTAAATCCTAATTTGTTTGAAACAATAGTTTGTAATCTTCGTGCAAGTAAGTCTGTAGGTTTTAAATTAAGTACGTCATCTAATGTTGCATCATTTGATATTAGACCAATTCTTGCAAGTGATTTCAATAGTATTGGTTCTTTTTCATCCCTCACTTTTTGTGTTAATGCAAGTAATGATCTTGCTTGTTGTCTTACACGTGATAATTCTGTATGTGCTTTCCATAATTCTCTTTTAGTTCTTAATCCAAATGTACCGAGAGTTTGTAACTCATCCATTTTTAATTCATAATTAAGTGGTCTTTTTGGTTTTCGCCAAACTTTACGTGGATATTTAGGATCTCCCATTCATAACACCTATTCTTTTTTCTCCGCTGGAGCTGCCTCTGCTGCTGGAGCTGCCTCTGCTGCTGGAGCTGCCTCTGCTGGTGCACCTGCATTTCCTTTCTTAACTGGAGCTGCTAATCCGCCTTTTGATACTCCTACTGCTCCACCTTTTCTACCTGCTGTTCTGGTTCTTTGTCCTCTAACTTTTAGACCACTTAGATGACGATAACCTCTCCAACTGGCAGTTATTCTTTCTCTTTCAATATCATTTCTTAATGTAAATGGAATATCTGATGTTAACAAATGTAAATCTTTTCCAGTTTCAATATCTCTTTGTCTGTTAAGAAACCATAATGGAAATTTTGCTTCAATTGGATTTAAGATTAATTTTTCAATTGCTTGAACATTGCCCTCTGTAAGGTGACCAATGTTGGAATTTGCATTAATTTTTAATATTGATGAAATTGCTGTTGCAAAATTATATCCTATGCCTTTGATTTGAGTTAATCCTACGAGAAGTTTTCTTTCTCCTGGAATATCGTTACCTACGATTCTTACAATGTGTCTATATTCTTGGCTACTCAAGTATTCAAAAATTCTTAGAAACCCCGATAAAAACCATACTGGGCGTTAATCTTTTAGTATGGCTGATATTGTTTTTTGAGAGATCAGTAACTAATAACTCTCATTTTCATGTCTTTTTAGTTAAAAATCATCTAAAGTCTTCATCTTTTGTCCAATTATTACCCTGAACATTCCATTGATTACATTTACAGCATTTTTTAATTCCTCTTTGAGGGTCTATATCTATACAAAAACAATGTTCACCTTTACCTGATGGATCTTGACTACAGAGTTTTTGCATATTTTGATTGTACTTTATTTCTTAATTATTCTATTGCTGTGATTTATTCAAAAAGTTATAACTTTCTAATTTCTTGCATTTAGATAATGAGTATATCTTTTGATCGAGAGAAAATTATTGATTGTATGTTTGATCCTATCACATCAGAAATATTGGCAGAATTAGAAAATGGAAAAAAAGAATGTTCTACTTTATCTCTAAAATTTTCAATGTCTGAACTTGATGTTTTGAAAAGACTTGATTATTTGATAAAATGTAAATTTCTTTTTAAAACTACTGAAAATGAAAAATGTTTCTTATCTGCAAATATTGAAAAACTTGGTTCTTTACTTGAAGATAGTGATGCTTTTGATGGTGCCATTAATGGTTTGGAAAAAATGGATAGTTATTTAAATTGATTTTCTTTTATTTTTAATTTCATATATTACTACAACTCCTAATCCTATCATTCCAATAATTATGCAAAGTGTTGAAGTATTTGAAATTATGAATTTTTTCTCAGCATCTGGAAGTGGACCAATTGCACCTGCTACATAACTCTCTTTATCCTCAAAACTTTGAATAATTAATTCATATTTTCCAGAATCTAATACTTTGAATTCTTGTTCTGTGGTCTCTTCAATTATTCTTTCTGAAATTATTTCAGTACCTGAAGGATCTAATATTTTTACTGAAAACATATTTTCTTTAAACTCCATTATTTGTACTGCAAAAATTCCAATAGGTGTTTCATTTTTATTTAAATCTACTGAGATTGTAACTACTTGTACTGAATCTACTTTTCCATTTCCTTGAGTTATTCCTTCTAATGTAATTTGATTTTCAATTACCGATATTGCTAAACCTGCTACTATCAATATTCCAAAAATTACTATGAATAACCCTGTTTTTTGCACAGCATCTATTTTATTTTCTTTATTTTAAACCTAATTTTTGATTTTTAGACTGATATCACAGTGTGGCAAAAATCTTTCCAATATTTTGGTATTATTTAGAATTTTTATGTGAATATGGTATTGTAGTTTACTTGCATTTTTTTCTAATTTGGTTCTGGATGAATTGTAATTACTGAATTATTAATTTCTAATCTTATAACATGTTCAATTTCTGATGTGAGATCATGTACTTTTTCAATTGATAATTCTTTATCAAAAGAACAATCAATATCTATTTTGAGAATATTTTCAAATTTTAATGATGAAATACGGTTTACTTTTTTTACATCTGGATAATTTTCTACAATTTTTTTAATTTTTTCTTCAGTAACTGTATCTTCTATGTTGAAATTTTTTGGAACTGTGATGAATGGTTCTAGGTGAATTGTGGCATGTGTTATTTCAGGAATATCTTTTTGTATTCTTTCTTCAATTATTTCAGAAATTTTATGTGCTAATACTAGATTCATTTTTCTATCCACCATTACATGCAAATTACAATATGTTTTTCCTTTTGTCTTATGTGTGATGATATTATGAACTCCTTTAACATTATCTACATTTTTTGCGATTTCTAGAATTTTTCCATCTAATGGAACATTTTTCCAATCAGGTTCAAAATGAATTGTAATTCCTACATTTGATATTTTGTTTTTAATATTTTTTTCAACATCATCACTAATTTCATGGGCTTTCTCAAAACTTGTATCTCCCCTTAGTGATATTGTGACATCTGCAAAAATTGTATCCCCTGATTTTCTCATTAGTATTTGTCCTGTTTTTATAACTCCCTCCGTTGAATTTGCAATTTCTTTAACCTCTTTTACAATCTCTGGTGAAATGATATCTGTCAAATCTAATGCTGTTTTGTATATCAATTTGATACTGAGTACTACTAACAATCCTCCCAAAATTAAGGCTGCAACAAAATCTCCAAAATAGATTCCATATGTAACTAGAATAATTCCTATGATTGCAACTGATGTGGAGCCTAAATCCATGAATGCGTGATAAAAATCTGCTTTGAGAGTTGTACCTCCAATTGCCTTGATACTTTTTCTAAGTAATATTATTCTGAAAAAATCAATCCCTATTGTGTACAGACCTCCAATTATTGCAAATACTCCTGGTAACACACTTGGTGGTGGACTTTGTAATCTGTTGATTGATTCATAAATAAAAAAACAAGCAATCAGAAAAATTGCTATTCCGCCAATTAATCCTCCTAATGATTCAATTTTTCCATGTCCATACGTATGTTCTGCATCTGGAGGTTTCATTGCTAATTTTGCTGCTAATAGTAAAACCAATGTTACAACACTATCTAATAATGCATGAATACTATCCGTAATTAGCGCAAGACTATTGGAAATTAAACCAAAGATTAATTCTACTATGAAAGCTGAAAAGATTGCAAATAATGATATTTGTAAAATTTTAGTTCTTTGAGCAAATATTTCCATTATTATTGAATATTGTAATATGGTATTACAAGTTTCTACAAAAACTGATATTTTGATAGTGATTTTAAGAAATTTATTATTTAAAAAAAGCTTGATTTTACGTGTTTTTTAATTTATTATTACAAAAACAACAATTTGATTATGATTTAGTCAATTTTAGTTTGATTGAAAACATAAATACTGTAAATTATGATTTAAAATGAAAATGAAAATATCTGGTTTCTTGGCATTTACATTATTATCTATATCCATTCTATCTTTTGGTTTAACTGGAGCAGTAAATGCACAATCTGACGGATTAACTCTCCCCTTATCTGTTTCAACAGAATTATCTTCTTATACTGATGGTGATATAATTGTCATTTCTGGTTTTATCAAAAATTTATCTGAATATGCCCAATCTGTAACTGTAATGGTTGTAAGTCCTGATGGAAATATTGTAAATATATCGCAGATTACTCCTAGTTCATCTGGAGATTATTCTACTAGTCTTAAGGCTGGTGGTACCATGAATAATACTGGAGAATATGAGGTCCGTGCACAATATGGTGCTCAAAAAATTACTTCTACTTTCATTTTTACTGTTAGTTCTTCAGTTATTATTCCAGAGCCTGAACCAACACCAGAGCCTGAACCAACACCAGAGCCTGAACCAACACCAGAGCCTGAACCAACACCAGAGCCTGAACCAACACCAGAGCCTGAACCAACTCCAATAAATTGTGGACCTGGAACTGAAGATGTAAACGGTATCTGTCAAGTCATACAAACTGAAAACAAATCTGAAGAAAATGGTGGCGGTTGTCTAATTGCAACAGCTGCTTACGGTTCTGAAATGGCACCACAAGTTCAATTGCTTAGAGAAATTCGTGATAATCAATTACTAAACACAGAATCTGGAACATCTTTCATGAACACATTCAACGATGTTTACTATTCATTTAGTCCAGTAATCGCGGACTTAGAACGTGAAAGCCCAATCTTTAAGGAAATAGTAAAGATTAGTTTGACACCGATGCTCTCATCATTATCTATAATGGAAAATGCAGAATCTGAAAGTGAAGTGATATCATTAGGATTATCTGTTATCGCACTTAACTTGGGAATGTATCTTGCAATTCCAGCAATTGTAATAATTGGAATTAAATCAAGAAAATAATTTTAATTCTATAGTATAATAGGTTATTATATTGAAGTGAATTGTTTCATATTATGCATACTGAATATGAAGAATTTGAAAATATTGAAGATCTCTTTATGTATTTAGCATCTGCTGCACCTCCAATGAAAAACACCTTACCAATTAATTCTTACAAAGGATACATTATGTCATTTATTCCGCTTAGCCCTTCAACTGGAGAATCTTATCTTATGTTATATGCAAAAGGAGAACTTGAATCTGGAATTTATGAATTTGATGTATCTTCAAAATCCTATAAAAAAGTGGAAGGAGTTGAAAGAGCTGATAAAGTCTATTTTATTTCAATAACTCCAAAACGAAATACGATTGCTGATTCAGCAATTCAAACTCTATAATTTACTAAAATTATTTAAAAAAACTTACAGTTTCTTTGTTAAGAATTTTGGTTCAGATACTGATTTAGATCTTGCATATTTATCAAGAATTTGATCAGGCGTTTTACCATTGAATAGATCTTTACATAATCCTCTAAGATATCTCATGATTGCCCAAGTTCCTGCTTTGAGAATACCATACATGAATACCTTCATTGGTGGTCCGTATGTTTTGTTTCTTAGAATGATAGGAATGATGTCATTAATTACACGCAAATTATTTTCCCAACATCTCCAAAATAATGTAAATTGTGCTTCATTTAGATTTCCAAAATGCATGGAGTTTTTCTCACTAAAATCTTGATATAATAGAGGTGCTACTAATCCTCTAAAGTCCATTTCTCTAAAGTCACTCATCATATCAATAGTATATTGAACATCATCTGGTGTCTCATCAGGCCATCCAATAATGATTGTTGCAGCTGGGAACCAATGATTTTCATTTAGAATTTTTGCTCCTTCTCTTACAACACTGCCCCACTCTTCAGGTGCAAATGGTTTTGTTTTAACACCCAAGTGTTTCTTTACCATAGATGGTGCAACTGTTTCTATTCCTAGATTTGTTGCAAGCCATCTACCTGTTTTGTCTTGTTCATTAACTTGTGAAATTTGTTGCATTAATGTAGGATCTGCTGCAACTGCTGAAAATGTCATATGTGTAGTTCCAATAAAGTTGGCACCTAATCCTTTAAGACCTTTCCACAAATCTACAATTGCATCTCTGTTTGGAACAAAATCTCTATTGTCACATCCATACAGTAACATTTCATCTGAATGTAGCCAAATTGAATCAAATCCATAATCTAAGTTAGTCTTTGCTTCATGTTGTAATCTTTCAAGAGGTAAATCTTTTTTTGATCTTTTATTGACATCACAAAAGTCACATCCTCTCCCACATCCTCTCATTGCTTCAATTAATGAGTTAATTGTAGGACCTTCAATAACTGGAATATTCTCAAGATTTCTTACAAAACAATGCATTAATTCGGGTGCATCATTTTTTTCTAAATCTTGAAATAAATCAACTGCTAATTCATCTGCTTCACCAACAACAACTGTATCAATTCCATGAATTTTCATTCTATCTGATTTTGCTAATTCCCATGCTCCGTTACCTCCTACTACAACTTTAAAATCATATTTCTTTTTGAGTTGAATAATACTTGCACACATTTTTTTAAATTTCATGGCGACATAAGATAATTTTTCTGGTGACATTGTTGTAGTAACTGGTGCCATTCCTAGAGGATCCATTACGTTGATTCCGACAACTTTAGTATCTGGTCCAATAGATTTTTGAAGCATTTCAGGATGTGCCATGAATACGTCTTCTTTTTTATATCCTCCATTGATTAGTGAACTTTCAATTCTTCTTAATCCTACTTGGGCAACTTTTACTTCACCTGTTATTGGATCTGTTTCTACTGATGGACAAAATACTTTATCAAAAACCCATTCTGGTAAAACTTCGTATGGTCCACATGCAATAAATCCATACAAGAAATTTCCTCTATAATTTGTCATTAAACTACGGTCTGCAGTAAGAACAACACGTTTACCAGCCAACTAACTGCAATCCTAAAACCATCTTATATATCATTTACGAGCATGATTAATTTCCTTTTTCTCTCATTTTTGTAGTTTTTATAATTTCTTGATTGCCCTATTTGCAATATTTGCGGCAATTCCTCCTGCTGCAATACCATTATCAATATTTACTACTGATAATCCTAATGAACAACTTTGTAGCATTGATGCTAAAGCTGCAATGCCTTTCTCACCATACCCATACCCTACAGATGTTGGAATTCCTATTATTGGAATATCTACCATTGTAGAAACTAGTGTTGCTAATGCTCCTTCCATTCCTGCTGCAACTATGATGCACTCTACATCTTCTTTAATTATTTTTTTTAAAATTGGAAATATTCTTTGAATCCCTGCAACTCCTACATCATAACTTGTAATACATTTACAATTCATTGCTTCACACATGAGTCTTGCTTCTTCTGCAACTCCAATATCTGACGTTCCAGCTGTTAGAATTCCTACTTTTCCACCTTGAAATTTAATTGGTTTTTTAAATATTAGTATGGTTGAAGAGTTTTTCCCCGTTTCTATTTTGACCTTCAATTTCTTTACAAATAAAATTAATTTTTTGTAATCCTCTTTTTTGATTCTTGATACAATAACTAAATTTGTTTTTTCTAAAGTTTTTTTAATAATTTTTTTAATATCCTCTAATTCTTTTGTCTCTGCAAAAATTACTTCTGGAACTCCTCTTCGTTTACTTCTATTAACATCAATTTTTGCAAAATTCTCTACTTCTTCAATTGAATATAATGTTAGTAGTTTTTTTGCATCTTTTGTAGAAATTTTTCCAGATTTAACAGATTCTAAAATTTCATTAATTTTCAATAAATTTTATAATTGTCATCTATACTAAAATGCTTAGATTTCCATACCTGAAATTGCACTTTTGACATTGGTAACGCCTTTGTCAAACATTGTTTTTTCTTCATCATTAAGATCCAACTCAATGATTTTTTCTATACCATTTTTACCAATAACAGCAGGAACACCTATGGTAACATCCGAATGACCATACTCTCCATCAAGATAAGTTGCTACTGGGATGACTTGTTTTCTATCTCTTACAACAGTTTCAATAATTGCAGAAATTGCATTTCCTGGTGCATGTACTGTGGCACCTTTTAGTTCTATTACTTTAGCTGCAACTTGTTTTGTGTTTTGAACAATTTCATCTAATTTTTCTTTTGGTAAAAATGATGAAAGTGGAACTCCTGAAATGGATGAAAATCTTGGTAATGGAAGCATGTTTTCTCCATGTTCTCCAATCACTAATCCTCTAATGGAATCTCTAGAATAACCCGTAGATTCATGAATAAATTGTCTAAATCTTGATAAATCTAACATGCCGCCCATTCCAAATACTCTGCTTCTATCAAATCCTGATACTTTTTGAGTAATGTATGCCATTGGGTCTAGCGGATTTGTTACTGGAATAATCATAGAGTTATCAGCATATTTTTTTACATTTTCAACTACACTTTTTACAATTGAAGCATTAATTTTGAGTAAATCCATTCTTGTCATACCTGGTTTTCTACCAGAACCTGCAACTACTACAACAACGTTAGAACCTCTCATATCTTCATAATCATTTGAACCCTTAACTTCTACATCAATACCTTGTTCAGATAACATGTGATTGATATCCATGGCTTCACCTTGTGGTAATCCTTTAGCGACATCAAGTAATAAGATTTGATCATCTAATTTCTTTAATGCTGAAAATAACGCTGCATCTCCACCAACTTTGCCAGATCCAATTATTGTAATCATAAAAATTAGTGTTAAATTTGAAATTATAAATCTAATGAAATGTGAAAAATATTAGGCGAATTTATAAGCATTTTTAATAATTTTTAATCATGGTTGTTGTTATTGATCCTCAAATAGCAGGTGTTTCAGGAGATATGCTTTTGTGTTCTTTGATAGATTTAGGTGTAGATAAAAATGAAATCATTGAGGGAATCAAAAAATCAGAAAAATTTCTTTTAGATTCAACTATAAAAAAAATAGATTTTCAAAAAATTCAAAAACATGGAATTGAATCAACTGAATTAATTTTAGAAATTGATGAAAATATTTCTGAAAGAAAGGGAATTGAGATTAAAAATGCAATTATTAATTCTGTAAATGAATTACAACTTTCAGTTAAAGCAAAATCCTTTGCAGAATCATGCATTAATACTTTAATTTCATCAGAATCTAAAATTCACGGCATCCCTGAGAATTCAGTTCATTTTCATGAGGCATCAAGTATTGATACTTTGATAGATATTGTTGGTGTGACTCTTGCTTGTGAAAAATTGAAATTATTTGAAGAAAAAATTGTTTGTTTACCTATTTCAGTTGGAGGTGGCACTGTTACTTTCTCTCATGGTACTGTGTCTAATCCTGCAGGTGCAATTCTCCAAATTTTTAAAAATTCCAATTTAACTGTTCATGGAAATAATGCAAATGAAGAATTAACAACACCTACAGGAGCTTGCATTTTAGTAAATTTAACAGATAATTCAATTCAACATTATCCTTCTATGAATATTGAATCAATTGGTTATGGTGCAGGCCAAAAAAATTTTGATACATTCTCAAATGTTTTAAAAATTATTCAAGGTAATGAAGATCAAATTGGAATGGATTCAGTAAAAATTCTTGAAACTAACGTTGATGATGTTTCAGGAGAGATGTTAGGATATTTAGTTGAAAAAATTATGAAAATAGGTGCAAAAGATGTTTCAATTTATCCTGGAATTACAAAAAAAGGAAGGCCAACAAATCTGATTAGTGTAATTTGTGATGATGAGAAAGTTGATGCAATTACCGATATTTTAGTACTGGAAACTGGTACTTTGGGAATTAGAATATCTACTTCTAATCGCTTTATTGTCCCTAGAACAAGTCATAGTTTTTCATTGACTTTTGAAGGTAAATCTTTTGAAATAAATTATAAAAAATCAACCTATAAAGGAAAAACCCATTTCAAAATAGAATTTGAAGATTTAAAAAATATCTCTAAGGCATTAGATAAGCCAATTAGAGATATCGAATTATTTTTGAGAAAAGAGATTGAAAAAATAGAGGATCTATGATGAATAAATTAAGTGATTTAGTAAATTGGTTTGCTGATAAAAACAAAGTAATGGTTGCATTGTCTGGAGGAGTAGACAGTGCCGTTGTTGCATATGCTGCTTTTCAAGCATTAGGGAATTCTGCAATTGCCGTTACTGCCGATTACAAAACTTTATCTCAAGAAGAACTTCTTTCAGCAAAACAAATTTGTTCAGAAATAGGAATTGAACAAATTATTTTAGATTATAGTGAACTTGAAAATGAAGAATTTGTTAAAAATGATTCTAATCGATGTTTTCATTGTAGATTAGAATTAGGAGATCATTTAATCAAATTAGCTAAAAAACATAATGTAAAAACTATCGTTGATGGAACTAACCTTGATGATTTAGGTGATTATCGTCCAGGAATTCAAGCATTAAAAGAAAATGGAATTCAAAGTCCACTTGTAGAAACTAAATTTGTCAAACATGTGATTCGAAATATTGCACAATCTGTGGGATTATCTGTGTATGATAGACCTTCAAATTCATGCTTGGCATCTAGAATTCCTTGGGGTCAAAGAGTAACTGCAGAAAGACTAACACGAATTGAATTGGGTGAAACTCTTGTAAAACAACTTACTAATCTTAAACAAGTTAGAGTTAGAGATATTCGGGGTTGTGCTAAAATTGAAGTGGATAAAGAAATGATATCTATTTTTGATAAAAATATGATCAATCAATTAAATGAAAAATTAAAAATGATTGGATTTATTTCTGTAGAAATTGACAAAGACGGATATGTGCCTGGAAAAATTAATGTGATTCCAAATTGATTTATTTAGATAATGCTGCATCAACACGAATTCATGATGATGTATTTGATTCAATGTTACCTTTTCTAAAAGAACAATATGGAAATCCATCATCTATTCATCGACAAGGTAGAATAACTCGAAAAGCCATTAATAAAGCTCGAAAACAAATTGCATCCCTAATTAATGCAGATCCTGCTGAGATTTTGATTACTTCTGGAGGAACTGAATCTAATAATACTGCACTTAATGGAATTACCTCACAATTTTCATCTGGTCAAATCATTACATCATCTATTGAACATGATGCAGTTTTAGAACCTTGTAAAAAACTAAGTTCAAAAGGATTTAAGGTAGATTATTTGCCTGTAGATAAATTTGGAATGATTAGAATGTCTGATTTAGAAGACATTCTTTCTGAAAAAACAAGTCTTGTTTCAATAATGTTTGGCAATAATGAAGTTGGAACTATTCAACCCATTGAAAAAATTGCTAAAATTTGTCATGAAAAACAAGTCATTTTTCATACAGATGCAGTTCAGGCCATAGGTAAAATTTCTGTAGATGTCAAAAAATTAGATGTAGATTTGCTATCAATTTCGTCTCATAAACTCCATGGACCAAAGGGAATTGGTGCATTATACATCAAAGATGGAATAAAAATTGATCCTATGATTTTGGGAGGTGGGCAAGAATTTAGATTGAGATCTGGAACTGAAAATGTTGCAAGTATTGTGGGATTTGGTCAGGCATGTGAAATTACACAAAATCATTTATCTGAAAATATCTCATGGATAAAAAAACTTCAATCACAATTAGTCCAAAAAATATTGACTGAAATTACAGAAGTTACTTTCAATGGTCACTTGGAGTCTCGTCTGGGTAATAATGCTCATTTTACTTTTCTTGGAGTAAATGGGGAAGACCTCATAATCAAACTTGATGAATATGGGGTTGCAGCATCTACTGGTTCAGCCTGTTCAGTAAATACCCAAAAAGCATCACATGTTTTAGAATCCATGGGATTTTCTCTTGAACAAATTACTGGCTCTTTACGATTAACTGTGGGTATTTTTAATACTGAAAATGAAATTAATGAAACTGTAGAAATTCTCAAAAAAGTTGTTGAAGAACTCCGTGCAGTTTCACCGTTCAAAGAAAAATATTCTTTTGAATCTAAGAATTAAATTTTAATTTGAAATTTATTTTTAGTTGATAAAATTGATACTATAATTCCCGCTGTTAAAACTATCATTACAATTGTGCCAAATTCTGGAATTACATACGTTCCAATAATTTGAATTTCTGAATCACCTTCTTCAAAATTAATTGTTAATGTTCTAACATCTGAATATGATGTTGTTTCTTTATATGTGGTTTCAACAACATCTTTGTTTTCTTTTTCTACTAGTATGATGAATACCTCATCTTTACCGTTTTGTTTTTCGGCCTCTATGTATTTTCTAGGTAAATCTAATATTATTTTTCCTTCATCTGGTGCATCGATTTTTATTATTAACCCAAAAATATGTTGGTCTATTGATATGTCTTGAAGTGTTCCTCCTCTAATTGTATATTGTATATCAAATGTTCCGCTGTCTCCTGCTTTTACTTCAAAAATATCTGTGGTATCTATAATTGCTGATTTTGGTGTAAATGTGAATGTTGATTCTGCAATATTTCCTTCACCATATGTCACTTTTACTGTATAGTCGCCTTGGTTTTTCCACAATTGACCTTCTGCAATTATTGTATGTGAATAGTTTCCATCTACTGATACTTTAATTTGTGCAATTTCTATCATATTCCCTTCTTTAAATAATTGTAATGTGACTTGTGTATCTCCTATGGTTGTAGACACTTGTCCTGAAATCACAATTGTATCTCCTTCATCATAATTGTGATCATCTGTTTGAACTGAAATTAAAGAAGTTTCTGCAAAAGCAGTTCCCATGGAAATTACTATTAAAAATATTAAACTATAAAATATTCTATTATTCATGATATTTCAAATAGAAATTTGTATATCACTTTTACTATGAAAAATAAAAAATGAAAAAAAGTTGTAATTTTAGTATCTTGGAACTATGCTAAGTCTTGACTTTGCAGATATTGCAATTATTGAGATAATTGCTACTGCTAGAATCATGGCTGCAATTGTGCCAAACTCTGGAATTACAAAGGTACCGATAATTTCAATTTGTTCAGAACCTGCTAAGAATGGAACGATAACTGTGTTACCGTTAATTTCAGCATCATCTGATTCCTCTCCATCAACTAATACCATAAAGATACCTTCTTGTGTTGATGTTGAAGGGCTGATTGTCAATATACCATCATCATCTGCATTGATGTTGATGATTACTGAATTATCATTTGTATTTACTGTTGCACTTACGATATGTCCACCTGAAATTTCATAAGAGGTACAATTACCTCCTATTGATACTTCGCCTGAACCACATTCATCCTCATGATGTTCTGTATGTGTTTTTTCAACTTGTGCAATACCACCAGTTAATTCTACTGTGACATTGTTATCTAAGCTGCCATAGTTTACTTTAATGGTGTATGTACCATCATATTTCCATAAATTACCAGCTGTACTTAGAGTTGTTTCAAAACTTCCATCATTTACAACATTGATTTGATCAATTGTAACAAGTGATGTTAGTGGACTCACCACAGTAACTGTGATTGGTACATTTCCTGGAATTACGTTTGCTACTTGTCCTGTAACTGTAATTGTACTATCATGATCATATGTTGTTTGATCTGTTCCAACTGTTAGTGGAAGTTCGGTTGCATGTGCTTCCGAAGATATGTTCATGGTACCTACAATTGCTACTAGAGCAATTAGCATCAACGATGTGGTGTATTTCATGTTGTTTGCAAAACAAGATAATCTCTATTTATGTATAATGAAAAATAAAAAATGAAAAAAAGTTGTAATTTTAGTATCTTGGAACTATGCTAAGTCTTGACTTTGCAGATATTGCAATTATTGAGATAATTGCTACTGCTAGAATCATGGCTGCAATTGTACCAAACTCTGGAACTACTAATCCATCTGCCACTTCAACTTCTACGGAATCTGTAAACATTGAATCATTTCCTTGTTGGGCCTTTACTGTATATGCGCCATCTTGTGACCATAGCGGTCCTCCAACTGAAATGTTTGTAGCAAAGTTACCCATTGTATCTGGAGATATTTGATCAACACTAACTAAATTTCCATTTGGTGATGTTACTGAAAATGTAACATCCTCATTGGTTTTACTAGTTTGACCAGTTATTTCAATGGTATCTGATCCTTCCATAGCATTTGCTGTGATTGATAATCCTGCTCTATTTTCAGTTGATTCTGAAGATATTTCAGATAAATCATTGTTGGATTGATTTGTTACGATACTAGAGTCTGTTGTAGATGTTTCGGTAGCTATTCCACTTATCACTTCAACATTAAGTGTAATGCTGTATAGTAATGAAGTTCCATGACTAGCTGTTATTTTGTACAATCCATCTTGTGTCCAATTAGAAACATTGAATTCTGTACTAAATTTACCATTTACATCTGGTGTTACTTGATCAACACTAACAACATTTGATCCATTTGGACTAACTGCTACAAACGAAACATATTGCGTGTTTGCTGTAGTTTCTCCAATGAATGAGATGATGTTTGATCCGTCCTCTGCTGTAGCTGTTAATGACATACCTGCATCTTTTGCAAAGACATCTTGGTGAACCGAAGTTACTGACATTAATGCTACTGCCATTAAGACTAGACTTATTGATCGTATTGAATTTTTGAAATCCATCTGTTGCAATCACGACCTTTCGGTATTTATGTATATATAAGACCTGAAAAAACTTTGTTTTTAGTATCTTGGAACTATGCTAAGTCTTGACTTTGCAGATATTGCAATTATTGAGATAATTGCTACTGCTAGAATCATGGCTGCAATTGTGCCAAACTCTGGAATTACAAAGGTACCGATAATTTCAATTTGTTCAGAACCTGCTAAAAATTCAATGGTTAATGTTCTATCCGTTAATGTTGATATTTCTTCAAAGTCTACTTCTTCTCCATCAACTAATACAAAGAATTCGTCATCTTTATCATTGATAGTCGCATCTAATACTAATCTTGGAATTGTTAATGTAATTGAACCATCATTAATTGCTTCAATATCTATTAGTAAAGATACTGCATCCAGATCTGGAATTACATTTGTTATTTTTCCATTTGTAATTTCATATGATATCAAATCTGTAGACTCTTGAATTGTGAGAGTTGTTGCGGTAACTATTGAATCTATAATAACTGGATCATCTGTAACTATGTCTTCCATAATATTTTGTTCTAATTCATTTTCGGGTACATTTGTAATTCCTTTAAATTCAAAGGATGTATTTGCTTGATTATTTTCATTTTGAGTAATTTGAATTGTATATGTTCCAGGTATTTTCCAGTATGATCCACCTGGATTAATTTCTGTACTGAATTGGTTATCTGAATTAACTGTCATTTGACCAATATATGCAATATTTCCATTTGGGGATTGAATGATAAGACTAAGTTGATTTCCTAAAGCAATGTATTTTATTTCTCCAGATATCAAAATTACATCATTAGCAGAATAAGATGATTTATCTGTACTAACAATAACTGATTCATTTTCTCCAAATACTGTTGTTGTTCCAACACTTGTAATCAAAATTCCAAATATTGTAAATATGATTAATTGTCTATTCACTGATTTTTGAAATCAATTTATAATATTTAAGGTTGTGAAAAATTTATCGAGAAAAAAATTCCTCGATTTGAAGTTTCAGATTAGATATATATTAACCCGAACATGATTTTTTTCAGTTTGTGTATATTATTTACTATTACATTTAATGTTAGATCTGGAGGCTTCTTAAATGGCAATTAAGAAAAATCAAGTCTTAGTACCTGATCATATCTATGTTCCAAAACATGAAATTATTCCTAAATCTGAAGCTGAAGAAGTTTTAAACACGTACAATTGTAAACCAACTGAATTACCATTAATTTTTGTAAATGATCCTGCAATTATGGGACTTGGTGTAAAACCAGGTGACATGATAAAAATTACTAGAAAAAGTCCAACTGCTGGTGAAAGTCTTTACTATCGATACGTGGTGGAGATTTAGATTTGGTTCATTCATCTAACAAACGTTGGCCAATAATTCAAGATATTTTAAAACGAGAAGGTATTGCACGTCAACATCTCAACTCTTTTGATGAATTTTTAGAAAAAGGACTACAAAGTATTATCAATGAAGTTGGACAAATTGATATTGAAAATGCAGAATATCCATATAAAATTCAATTAGGAAAAGTTAAACTTCAACAACCACGAATGATGGAGCTTGATGGTTCTATTACTCATATCACACCAGCTGAAGCACGATTGAGAAATGTTTCTTACTCTGCACCTGTAATGATGGAAGCTAGTGTTATAGAAGATGGTAAAATTTTGGAATCTAGATTTGTTCATATTGGTGATGTACCAGTAATGGCAAAATCAAATGCATGTATCTTAAGTAATTTTTCTAATCCAAAATTAATTGAACATGGTGAAGATCCAAATGATCCTGGTGGCTATTTTATCATTAATGGATCTGAAAGAGTAATTGTTGGATTGGAGGATCTTTCTTACAATAAAATTATTGTTGATCGAGAAACTGTTGGTGGCAATATTGTTTTCAAAGCTAAAGTGTATTCATCAATTGTTGGTTATCGTGCAAAATTAGAACTTGTAATGAAAAATGATGGATTAATTGTTGCTAGAATTCCTGGTTCTCCTGTTGATATTCCCGTTGTAACTTTAATGAGATCTTTAGGATTAGAATCTGATAAAGAAATTGCTGCCGTTGTTTCCTTAGTTGATGATCTTCAAGATGAACTTGAAGGATCATTTGAAAAAGCAGGAGATGTTCCTACATCTAAAGATGCTATTGTTTACATTAGTAAAAGAATTGCACCTGGAATGTTAGAAGAATTTCAAATTAAACGTGCTGAAACATTACTTGATTGGGGTCTATTACCTCATTTGGGTAAACATCCTGAAAATAGAAAAGAGAAAGCACAATTCTTGGGTGAAGCAGCTTGTAAATTATTAGAATTAAAACTTGGTTGGATTACCCCTGATGATAAAGATCATTATGGAAATAAGGTAATCAAGTTTGCAGGACAAATGCTTGCAGATTTGTTTAGAACTGCATTTAGAAATTTAGTTAGGGATATGAAATATCAATTAGAGCGTTCTGGTCAAAAACGTGGAATTAATGCAGTTGCAGCAGCTATACGTCCTGGAATTATTACTGATAAACTAAACAATGCTATTGCAACTGGAAACTGGGGTCGTGGACGTGTTGGTGTTACACAATTACTTGATAGAACTAACTATCTTTCAACAATTAGTCACCTTAGAAGAATTCAATCCCCTCTTAGTAGAACTCAACCAAACTTTGAAGCAAGAGATTTGCATGCTACCCACTTTGGAAGAATTTGTCCTAGTGAAACACCTGAAGGCTCAAACTGTGGTTTGGTAAAAAATCTTGCATTATCTGGAATTATCTCTGTAGATGTTCCTTCTGAGGAAATCGTTGAAAAATTATATGATCTTGGAACAGTACATTTCTTTGAAGCAAAAGATGATTTGAAAAAAGATGGAACTAGAATATTTGTTGATGGTCGTTTAATTGGATATGCTAAAGATGGACTTGAGTTAGCTGAATCTCTTAGAGATCTTAGAAGAAATTCAAAAATTCATCCTCATGTTGGAATTTCATTCCATAAATCAGACATTGAAGGTTCCACAAGAAGATTATATGTAAATAGTAATGCTGGACGAGTTTTAAGACCGTTGATAATTATTAAAGATAACAAACCATTGTTAACTCAAGATCTTTTGGATAAAATTTCTAAGAAATTACTTTCTTGGACTGATCTTTTGAGAATGGGTGTTTTAGAAATGATTGATGCTAATGAAGAAGAAAATTGTTATGTTACATTAGATGAAAAGGATGCCAAGAAACATACTCATCTTGAAGTATTCCCACCATCAATTTTAGGTGCAGGTGCTTCTATCATTCCATATCCAGAACATAATCAATCTCCAAGAAATACCTATGAATCTGCAATGGCAAAACAAAGTTTAGGCTTTTCAACTCCTATGATGAATACCAGTACATATGTTCGACAACATCTTATGTTATACCCACAAGTTCCAGCTGTTAATACTAAAGCAATGAAACTTTTGGGATTAGAAGATAGACCAGCAGGTCAGAATTGTGTAGTTGCAGTATTGCCTTTTGATGGTTATAATATTGAAGATGCAATTGTTCTCAGTCAATCTTCTGTTGATAGAGGTTTGGGTAGAACATTCTTCTTTAGAATTTATGATGCTGAAGCAAAACAATATCCTGGTGGAATGAGAGATAATTTTGAAATTCCAAATGCTGAAGATAATATTCGTGGTTACAAAGGAGAGCGAGCATATAGATTGCTTGAAGATGATGGTGTTGTAGCTTCTGAGTCTCCTATAAAAGGCGGTGATATTTTAATTGGTAAAACTAGTCCTCCTAGATTCATGGAAGAATATAGGGAGTTTGAATCATCTGGTCCATACAGAAGAGATACATCTATTGGTGTGAGACCTTCTGAATCTGGTGTTATTGATACTGTTGTAATGACTCAATCTAATGAAGGTGGAAAAATGTATAAGATTAGAGCAAGAGATATGAGAATTCCTGAAATTGGTGATAAATTTGCATCACGACATGGACAAAAGGGTGTATTGGGCATTTTAGCTAAAGCTGAAGATTTACCATATACTGCTGAAGGTATGTCTCCTGATGTTTTAATTAATCCTCATGCATTCCCATCCAGAATGACTGTTGGAATGATGATGGAATCTGTTTGTGGAAAAGCTGCATCATTTCGTGGAAAACGATTTGATGGTTCTGCATTTGTTGGAGAAAAAATGGATGAAGTTAAAGAAGTAATGGATGCACATAATTTCAAATATTCTGGTAAAGAAGTAATGTATGATGGAAGAACCGGAAAGGCATTTCCAGTAGATGTCTGTGGGATCCTCTAGAGTCGACCTGCA
>JGI24923J38494_100432_pt1 | contig 42772 bp, 42 predicted proteins | sample LinPFosplate11_FD_38494 | JGI IMG/M metagenome (IMG submission 38494) | reverse complement strand
TCGAGCTCGGTACCCGGGGATCCCAAAGCTGAAAGAGGGGCCAGGAAACAGTATGTATGGGCTGGAAGTGTGTAAAGCGTTAGATTTGCCGCAGGATTTCCTAGAGCTAGCCCACGAGATAAGGAAGAAGCGAGTTCCAGTAGAAGCCAACACAATGGAGGCGGCAGTGAGTCGTTATAGTGCGCAGAAGGTGAAAGGAAACTGCGAATTTTGTGGGAAGGTCGGCGTGGAGATTCATCATTTACAGCCACAAGAGGCGGCAAATGAAGATGGATTCATTGGTTCATTTCGCAAGAACCATCCCGCGAACTTGGCAAATGTATGTATTTCATGCCACAGAGAGATAACTAGAAAAAACATCAAACACCGGAAGACCAAAACTTCGCGAGGAAATAAGTTTGTGATCTGTGGTTGATTTACGGTTTTGAACATTTCCTGTATTAATTGATGTTCCACAGATATGGAGGATCGGTGAGAGGAAATGCATTGGCCGGCGGTGCTGTTGTAACGCTTGGGCACAACAATGTGTTTGTGAAATCGACGCCGTTTTGTAGCCCCAGTGGAAATGCGAAGAGTATTATGTCAGCAATAAACGCCTCGTAGCTAGCCTGAGTGTACGTCATATTAACGATATCCGGCTCATTGCAACCAAACATAGATTCCATAGTTGTAACTTGCGACATGTTTAGAAAATTAATTGCTTGGTTAAAGGCAAATGCTCTACAGAACATCTCCTTCATATTCGTGACATTTTGCGTATTGCTCAATGCTAAGGGTACACCCCCGTTATTAAAGCGTATCGCTACTTTAAACATGTTCTGCATTGATGTGACACTACTCGTGTTCCAATCGTTAATATTCATATTGAAATGATCTGCGTCCTTAAACATCTCCGTCATATCACGCACCTTCTGGACTTGCCAAGGGGCATTTGCTCCATCCGAGTGATAGAGATATTGTGCAAACTGTCGGTTAATGTCGAACATCCCACGCATGCTTGTAACTTCTCCAACGTCCCACTTAAGAGGTACACCTGTATTTACTCCAGCGGGACCACCATTATTGAAATTTCCAGCATCGTGGAACATGTGTATTGTATTTTTAAGTGCACTTCGTGCTCCCCCGTTGGTTCCATGGAACCATGATCCAATATCCTGGTTGAATGCACCCGCTCTCGCAAACATTCCACTACAGTCAACAACATGTAGAGTATTCCAAGGACCATAGGGAGGGGAAGATGTACTATTGTTAGAGAGTGGTGTGTCGAACATCATGGCGGATTCAAACATTTCAGACATATCCGTACAATTATCAGTATCAAAATGCAAAGGGGCGATACCACCGTTGTCGAAGTACGAACATCCTTTAAACAGGCGCTTCATCGATTTCACATTTATCGTTTTGGTACTAGGTACGAACGGTACCCAGTTAAAGCCCTCGCATCCTTCGAACATACTGGTTACGTCCGTGAGATTATGGTCAGATGTCCCGTCACCCCAGTAAAAAAATGTGGACGCCTCTGCCTGGTTGGCGGCTAGTCCATTGTTGAACAAGGCACAGCCCTTCAGCATATAGCTAGCGTCCTTTACTTTTGAAAAATCCCAGTAGGTGGCAAATAGCGCACCCAGAGAACACGCAAACGCTGCACAATCCTCGAACATGTGAGCAACGTCTGTGATAGCTACGAACCCCGCCGTGAACATCTCTTCGCCTGAGATCCCTGGCGCTACGCCATTATTGAACACTATACAGCCTTTAAACATACTATTAGTCGTCTTAACTGCAGAAACCTCCCAGTCTGTGAATCCCCCTGGAACGCCGCCGTTGTTGAACGCAGCGCATCCTTCGAACATACTGCTCATATCTGTAACGTTACCCGTAGTCCACGAGGTGACTTCTGAGTTGAATGATACATCACCCTTAAACATGCTACTCATACTTTTCACTTCACCAACATTCCACACACTAACATCTTGGTTGAATGCGACAGCACCCTCGAACATACTGCTCATGTTCGTAACATTATCCGTCATCCACGAGCTGATATCTGAATTGAATGTGCTTGCGCCTGCGAACATACTGCTCATGTCTGTAACATCATTCGTCATCCACATATCGATAGCCTGATCAAACGTGCTTGCGCCTGCGAACATACTGCTCATGTCTGTAACATCATTCGTCATCCACATATCGATAGCCTGATCAAACGTGCTTGCGCCTGCGAACATACTGCTCATGTTCGTAACATTATCCGTCATCCACGAGCTGATATCTGAGTTGAATGTGCTTGCGCCTGCGAACATACTGCTCATGTTCGTAACATTATCCGTCATCCACGAGCTGATATCTGAGTTGAACGATGCATCACCGTCGAACATTGCCGACATATCCTGTACGCCGCTCGTGTCCCAGTCACTTGCTGAGATATCGCGTAACCGCGTGCAGCCCTGAAAGAAACTACGCGTGCTAGATCCCAGCGTTGGTGCGCCTGTTGTGAGCATTCCACTAACACCTCCTCCAGCTTCTTCCAACCCGCTACAGTCCTTGAATAGATCCTGATCTATATGGCTGCAGTCGAAATTGCCCCAGCGTTTTATGTTTTTCAGACCGCTCTGAAATGTTACCTGAGTAGTAGCTGGTTGCCAGCAGGACCAGTCGTGGCACCGCACGACAAACTCGTTCTCGCCAGTGAGGCCCGGACTTGTCACGGGCTCTCCGCTGACGTACCGGGTTGCTACTCCGACCGGGGGGAAACCTTCCCAGAACACATCAATGTACTGGGCACCAGTCAAAATAACAGGAAGCGTTATCTCAGAGAAGTCAGCCGCCATGACCATATCACCGTGCTTTAAGCCATGGTATGGTGGTGGAGCAGGTGTGATGATCCAGTTCGGGCACGCGGGACAGTCGACTGAAGGCAGTGATATCAGGTTGTGCGCGGCCTCCCACGCCATTTGAGTAAACGATACATCTACAGATAACTCTATCCCTGCTGAGTTCACGTTGTTGGTCCATGGTACTTGGAGTTGCAACCCTGGTAGAGGTCCCGCACCTAACGACAGCGCAAGAGCGTTCCAGTTAGACTGACTGATCCCACTGTCATGGAACATATCCGACATGTCTGTGACGTTCAGCATGTGCGACGCCCATCCGCTAATATCCCGATTGAACGAATTAGCAGACCTGAACATATTGCTCATAGTAGAAACAGCAGTTGGTGTCCAAGCGGTTATATCGGCGTCGAACGCAGCGGCGCCACTGAACATATCCGCCATATCGGTCACAGCGTTAACGTCGGTGTCCCACGTCAGAGGCACTCCTCCATTATTAAATAGTGCAGCATTAGTAAACATTCCACTCATGTTTGTGACCGCAGCAACGTTCCACCCGCTAATGTCCTGATTGAAGGCGGGAGCGTTGGTAAACATAAATTTCATATCTTCTACACTACTTGTATTAGTGAATGTCAGCGGGGCACCTTGCATGTTAGTAGGCTCCCCGTTATTAAAGACCGACGCTCCGGCGAACATACTGGTCATATCAGTCACTGCGTCCACGTCCCACTCGCTGACGTTTTGATTGAAACCCATATCGCCTGAGACAGTTGCGGCGAACATACTGAACATATCCTTCACCTGGTTCACCATCCAGTTGAGCGGGTGAGTGCCGTTGTTGCCTGTATCTCCGTTATTAAATCCGAATGCTGCCTCAAACATTTGGTGCATATCAGTCACTGCGCCCACCTCCCACCCGCTAATGTCTTGGTTGAAAACTGTATTGAAGTTGAACATTTGATGCATATCAGTCACTGCGCCCACCTCCCACCCGCCGATATTCTGATTAAATTTAGTCGGACTGAACGGGATCGTGCCTGCGAACATCTTGGACATATTCTGCACGTTGTCGACCATCCACCCACTGATGTCGCGATCAAAGTTTATTGCACCAGCAAACATTGAAGCCATATCGGTTACCCCATTCACGTCCCATCCATCCACCGCTGGTGACGCTAATGGGCATCCCCTAAACATCCCATGCATCGTCTCGACGCTTCCTGTGTCCCAAGCAACTGCGTTAAATAAGTCCGTTAAAGCTGAGCAACCGCTGAAAAATCCGGAACAATCTGGTCCCACGGTGGGTGCACCAGCATCGAACATGCCCACGCCTGCACCTGTATCCGTTAGTCCCGAGCAATCTCGGAACACTTCACCTGCAGTGCTGACGTCAAAAATGCCCCACTGCAACACGCGTCGAAGTTTGCTTTGAAAGCTTTCTTGAGTCGGCGCGCCCTCCCACACACCAGTCCAGTCCGAGCAGTCAATAACGAATGTCTTAACTCCAGTAAGATTTGGGCTTACGACTGCGTCCCCAGCTGCATAAGTAGTGACTTGTCCCAAATAATCAAGATTTCCATCCCAGTCCCAGTACACGTCCATAGTCTGTAGCCCGGTCAGCGTTACGGGGAGAATAATCTGCGAAAATTCGCCAGTCATTACTACCATAGATGCATCTAGAGGAGGTCCTACGGGCTCTGGAGGAGGAACAGGAATACGGGGCACGAATACTTTGCACGAAGGGCACGCGCGCCAGTATCGCTTGCCTCCACTTCTTCTGTATTTACCGTTCATCTATATAGATATAATCATAAAATTATAGAAATGAAAGAGGTTAAACAGAAAAATTCTATATAGATAGTAGACAAATGGGAAGTAAATCTGCTCAAAACAACATGCGCCTCGAAAAAAACACGATTGAAAAAGATCTCATTATCGATCCTGAAGACTTTCATTCAGCGATCTCCAAGCTTCGAGAGTTCTTCATTGCTAAAGGTTTTATTGAAATGCATACGCAGAATCGCTTGAGTATTCTTGCCGCGTGTGAGGATCCCGAAACAGTGCAAGTTTATAAGTACATGGGTCAGCTTTGGCCGCTACCACAAACAGGACAAATGTGGTTAGAGCACGAACTTCTCAAGAACAAGCAAGCTGTAGGATTCTTTTGCGTAAGCACGAGCTATCGAAATGAGCCAAACCCCGTCGAAGGGAGACACGACCTCATTTTTCCGATGTTCGAATTCGAAATGAAGGGAGATTTCGAAGCATTGATTGCACTGGAATGCGAGCTGCTCGAACATTTGGGATACGGCAAAGCGGAAACCTTCCCCCGCATTCGCTACGAAACTTGGGCCAAGAAGTGTGAGGTCAAATTGCTAGGTCACGAACACGAAGCCATTGCATGTGAAGAGAAAGGTCCGGTGGTGCTCATCACCCATTTCCCAGAGCGCACCCATCCTTTTTGGAATACAAAACGCGATGTTGAAACAAAAGTCTCCTTCAAATGTGATATCATTCTTGATGGACAAGAAACGATAGGTTCCTCTGAAAGAAGCTGTGATCTCAGAAGAATGCGCTTCGATTTCTACATGATTGAAAACGGAAAATACTCGGAATTGCTTTACGACTGTTTCGGTAAAGACAGGGTCGACAAAGAGTTTAACGACTTCATGAAATACGACTTTATTACACGTAGCGGAGGAGGCATTGGGGTTACTCGTTTAATAAGGAGTATGAAGAAGCATCAACTTCTTTAGAAAAACATATCGCATATACTATAGCGCATGCTTGTGGATCTGTTGCCCAGAGGGATTGTCGGATTAGAGAATGGTGCGGCCTTTATACTGGCCGTAATTGGAGGTGTTCTCGTCTATAATCACGAAAAGCAGAGGAGACTTAAGAAACTTATGTCCAGCAAGTTCTTCATGTTCAGTCTTATACCTGTTGCGTTATGGTCTTATATGACGCTCGCGATGCCGAACACATGGAAGTCTGTAAGATTCAGGGACGCGACGAAGAGCGCCCTTGTTGCGTTCATTGTAGCTATCTGTGCATACCTCGAACTTACAATTGCTCCTTTCTGGATCGTCTGGTTGTTTTCATTTTATCTCAACACCATAGGATAAATTAAATGCGGCTATATCATAATGAACTGGATTCTCAATAGAACACGTAGGTATTTTTCAATGAGGAAACGCGGTCCTCTTTTAACAAATAACATGTCCGAAGACTATTCCTCAAGGGCCAGATATCTTGACTGCGAGGGGATCGTGGACGGCTTGAATCCCATCGAGTATCCTCACCGTCCAGATGGAATAATGTTCGGGGTAGTCTCCGATGAAGACGCTAATCTGCCGGTTCCACCCCAGTTTGTGAAAACCACGATAAGGGAAGACGGAAGAGCCGCAGACAGTCTATCCTTTGACTTCATTGTTTTATGTCTCCTGAAGGAAGTGAAAATGCTTAAAGAAAGAGTGAGCATACTGGAAAAAAAAGAGACACATATATAAATGGGAAATGGCTTTATTTCAGAGTCCATCGACTTCATAGGAAGCAATATCTTGAACATCATCATCGTAGTGCTTTTTCTGGTTCTTCTGATGAGCTACATAGTCATTCACGACGTTCAATTCAAGAAGTCCGCTCCCAAATTGGAGCGTGTTGTCGTGGTGGAAAGCATGACGACAGGTACAGGTCTCGACCAAATGTTGAGAAAGGGGTTCTGCTCGTCAACTTTAGGAGACTCCGTCTTGCGAAACAAACATTGCGGGGGGTTCAATGAAAAGCAGTGTGGATCGGTCAAATGCTGCGTATGGGCGCGCCAGAACGGATCTAAACAGTTCAAATGCGCGGCCGGCGACGCCAACGGTCCAACTTATGAGCCCATGAAGACCGAGGAATACTATTATTTAGGTAAGTTACGAACCAATAAGTAGAACACGATATGTAAAGAGCAAAAATTGATTTATAGATTGTTATCTTATAATAATACAAGATATCATGATCATACCTGTCAAGTGCTTTACATGTGGGAACGTTCTAGCGAACAAATACATGTATTATGTGAGAGAGGTGCGTAAAATTAAGATTAAAGAGGGTGCAGACCAAGAGCGGGTGGTTTATCTGACTAAGGCAAATGTGACTAAGACGCCGGAGGGTCGCGTTTTAGACAAAATGAGGCTGACGGAGATTTGCTGCAGGCGGCATATGTTAACTCATGTCGACATCGAATAATTTCTCTGAGATATATATATAATGGCTCAACCAAAACGTGGAGGTCGCAGAACAAGACGCAATAATAGAGGAAAACGGACGCGACGGATGAAACGCGGTCGCGGAGGACGCGGGCGAACTCGACGCAGTAGAGCGATGTCCAGAATTTTACGCAACATGCGTCGTAGACGAAACAGAGGCAAACGACGTACGCGCCGTCGCGGCGGCGCGCGCAAACAGCGCGGAGGTTCCAAAGCGGCGAGACTTTATCCAGCTCCCGCGTTCCCCCCTGGAGGCATGTACAAACAGGGAAGCGCTACCAATGGTTTAGGCAAAGGCTATTACTACGGTAAGCTGCAAAAGCCGTGTCTCCCAGATCCTGTCGACACAAACCAGATTGGGACACAATCCGGTGGATGGATCGGGGAAGCTATCCCAGGCTACACTGACGCCCGCGATGTGGCATGGAAAGCTATCGGCGGCAGCAAGAACCTCTGGAATCGATGGTGGGGGTTCCCTCCAGTAAGTAGCTCAGACCCAAGCGTCCAACCAATCGAGGAGGCAAGTAATCTTCAATTCAACCCTTCTCCCGATCTCGACGTTGTCCAGAGAGACGCCAGCACACAGGCAGCCAAATATAAAATATAAATCCTTATTTTCTTAACCTAGTATATAATGAATTACGGAAAAACGTTCAAATCATTATGTACCCCAGCCCAGATCTATTTCGCTCTGTCTGTCTTGAGTATTTTAGGACTATTAGTTCAAAACACGGAAGCATACAAATACAGAGTTGGTCCTCATAGCGTCAGCCTTCCCCACCACAATGCTTTTTTCTTCGTTTTCAAAGCCCTATACGTACTTGCATGGACATTCGTCCTACAACAGCTATGCAAAAAAGGTTACAAAAATATCGCATGGTTTTTCGTACTACTTCCCTTCATTGCGCTCTTCGTAATAATCGGTCTTTTTTTGGTTATTCACACGGCCAAATAAGTAAATCTGAGGGCAATTGTATAGTTTGTATTGATGATAATAACGAATCAGTGTTATTATTATCTTGAAAAATGATGTTTTAAAAATATCTACTTAAGTTATATCATAATGGAGTTCAACCCCATCCCATGGAAAATCATTGACCTGTATTTTAAAGATAATCCCAGTGCCCTCGTGAAACACCATCTACAGTCCTACAACGATTTTTTTAACAAGGGACTGCCTCAGCTCATAAAGGAAAAAAATCCAATCCGGTTTTTTAAGGAGCAAGAGGATATTACTACCATAGATAATAAAACGGACCCGATAACAGGACAAACGGTGAAGGCTGCTAATAAGCGTCTGGAGTACAAATTCCAAAGTAATCTCTATATCGGAGGCAAAGACGCTAATCGATTATACTATGGGAAGCCTATAATTTTTGATAAGGATGGGAGAGAACACTTTATGTACCCGAACGAAGCACGCCTTAGGAATATGACTTATGCCGTTACAATTCACTATGACGTTGAAGTCGACTTTATACTTTATCTCGAGGACAAAGAAAATGAAGGATCCGGTATTTTCAAGGAAGTTAGGGAAACGATAGTAATTCCAAAGGTGTATTTGGGGAAGTTTCCTATTATGTTACAGTCCGATTTGTGCATTCTTAGAGGGCTTCAGCCCGAGGTTCGATTCACCATGGGTGAATGCCGCAACGACCCAGGTGGCTATTTCATTGTTGATGGGAAAGAAAAGGTCATTATTTGTCAGGAGAAATTTGCCGACAATTTATTATACATACAAGCAGGAGAGAACGAGGAATATAGCTATTCAGCAAAGATAAGATCAGTATCCGAGGACGCTTCCAAGCCAATTCGCACTTTGGCTGTGAGAATGGTTGCTGAGCAGCCATCGTCTACCAACGGGCAGATTGTAGTTTCTATTCCAAACGTCCGGAAGCCTATGCCCCTCTTTATTGTAATGCGAGCCTTAGGTGTAATATCAGATAAAGAAATCATCACGTACTGCTTGCTTGATATCGACAAATATGCGGAGTCGATTGATATATTCAGTCCATCGGTTTATGACGCGGGATCGGTCTTTACTCAGGAATCCGCCCTCAAGCTGATCGCTACGTTTACCAAGGGCAAATCGGTAAGCCATGCTCTGGACATTTTGTCGACCTATTTCTTGCCGCATATAGGGGAGCTTAATTTTAAACAGAAGGCGTTATACCTGGGATATATCGTTAGAAGAATGATAAGCGTTGCGAACGGGGAGGAAAAGCCAACGAATAGAGACAGCTATCTGTATAAGCGAATCGAGGTTTCAGGGATGCTCATCTACCAACTATTTCGCGAATACTATACTCTTCAACAGAAGAACATATTTCTGCAGATGGATACGGAGCACTTGTATGCGAAAAGGAAATCGGCGACTGCTTATCAGGGCTTGGAGTTTACGAAGCTAGTCACAGACAACGTACCAAACATATTCGCCAACAGAATCGTGGAGATGGGATTTCGTCGCGCATTCAAAGGCGACTGGGGCTCGGAGGCACACACGAAACGCCCCGGCGTCTTACAAGACCTGAGTCGGCTATCTTTTTGGTCGTTTCTGAGCCAATTGCGGAAGACCAATCTCCATATCGCAGCAGACGGTGCGAAAATAGTGGGACCGCGTCTTCTCAATGGAACTCAGTGGGGAATTTTGTGTCCCATTCATACACCAGACGGCGGAAACATTGGGTTGCACAAGCATCTCTCTCTCACCACACATATTACTAGCGGATGCTCCGCGTATCCAATGATTCGATATCTGCGAAGCCTCGGGATCAAAATCTTGGAAGAATGCTCACTCAAATATCTCTCCCAAACCACTAAAGTACTGGTAAACGGTGCATGGATAGGAGCTACAAGCGAGCCACAGGAGCTGTGGGAAGTGCTTCTATCTCGCAGACGAAATGGGCTTTTCAGCGCTTTTACGAGCATTCGTTGGAATAAGGAGCGAAGCGAGCTCATTGTTTTAACAGACGGAGGACGTGCCTGTCACCCACTGTTTCATGTGGAGGGAGACAAAGTTAGCTACCAATCCGACAAAATTATGGACAAAATAACCAATAATACACTTACATGGTCAGAGTCAATATTGGGCTTCGCTAAAAAGAAGAAAGATATTACCATCGACAATTGTGAAATATACGATGCGGAGGAACTCTATGGAGAGAAATTCAATCTGGCTAACGATGAAGCCATAATTGAATATCTGGACACGTCTGAGATGGAAGGTGCGAAGCTAGCGCAATACAACCAGAATCCAGATAGTTACGCTAAGAACTTCATCACTCACATCGAAATACATCCGTCAGTAATCCTCAGTGTCCTAGCCAACCAAGTTATTTATCCCAGTAATAATCAGTTTCCGAGAGATTTGTTTTCCTGTGGGCAAAGCAAACAGGCGGTCTCTCTATATAGTTCAAATTATAGGAACCGTATGGACAAAAGTGCCCTGATTCTTCACTACGGTCAAACGCCGCTGGACAAGAGCCGTTATCTACAATATGTCACCAAGGAGCAACATCCCTATGGAGTGAATGCTATTGTAGCAGTGGCTTGCTATACAGGATATAACGTAGAAGACGCAGTCATCTTCAATAAAGCATCATTGAACAGAGGAATATTCAGCACTACATACACTAACGTTTATGAGGCAACGGAAGAATCCACTACCGTAGGGAACATTACCGTTGATAGCACATTCATGGACGTTAACAATGCGAATGTTATTGGACTCAAACCAGGGTATGATTACAGCAAACTGGATCCGTTGTCGGGTCTGGTTAGAGAGAATACGCTGGTGGACGACAAGACTATACTGATAGGAATGGTAACGAATAGTCTGGTCTCGGGAGAGGTGTTTATCGATGCATCAATCGCGCCAAAAAAGGGACAGATCGGGTATGTGGACAGGGCATTTTTGACGACTAACGAGTCGGGCAGACGGCTAGCGAAAATACGCATTCGACACTTCCGGACACCCGCTATCGGCGACAAATTCTGCTCAAGAGCTGGACAGAAAGGCACGATAGGAATCGTCCTCGAAGAATCCGACATGCCTTTCACGGCCGATGGAACACGTCCCGACATAATAGTCAACCCGCACGCATTCCCTTCTCGTATGACTATCGGGCACCTCGTAGAGTCACTAGTGAGCAAAGCCGGCGTGCTGTACGGAGGGTTCGGAGATTGCACCGCGTTCATTAACAAAGGACCCAAAGATCGCGTCTTTGGAAATCTTTTAACCAAAGCTGGCTACAGTTCCACAGGCAATGCTATCATGTATAACGGCATGACAGGAGAACAACTTGAGACAGAAATTTATTTGGGACCCACCTACTACTTGCGTCTAAAGCACATGGTGAAGGACAAGATAAACTACCGAGCCAGAGGACCACGCACCGTGCTAACTCGACAAACAGTGCAGGGCAGAGCGAACAACGGGGGTCTGAGGATCGGTGAACAGGAGAGGGATGCTTTGTTGGCGCACGGGATGGCTGGATTTTTGAGGGAGTCTCTTATGCTCAGAGGAGACGAATTCCGCATGGCGATCTGCAACCAGACTGGAACGATCGCGATATACAACGCGAGTAGAAACTTATTTTTGAGCCCCTCTGCAGATGGGCCTATAAAGTTCGTCGGAAACTTGGAAAGCGAACTCAATATCGTGCCCGTGAGTCGTTTCGGCCGCGATTTCAGCGTGATTGCTGTTCCCTACGCTTTCAAGCTTCTGTACCAAGAACTGTTAGCCATGAATGTCCAGATGCGTCTCATCACCGCAGACAACGTTGAACAGCTGACCAGTTTGGTGCATGGAAACAACCTGCAATTATTGGTGAACAAGACCACGTTCAGGGAAGTCGAGGCAGATAACAAAGCAGCTTTGGAGCAGAAAAACAGAGAAATAGATGACTCAGAGGTCACACTGCCCGAGCCGGCGGATGCAGAGATCGCGCCCGACGTGTCGCTTGAAGTGTCGCCTGAAGCGACCATCACACCATTCGCCGTGAGGGCGCCACCCGAGGCGGTAACTGAGCCAGATACGTCCACGCCTGTTGAACCTCCCCGCTCCATTGTTCCCATACCGTTTGCCGCACCAAGTGACTTTGACTATCAGCCGTCTTCGTCTGGCGACTTTGACTATCAGCCGGATCCGACCAGTGACTCCGGCTATCAGTTCGACGACTTCAACTATGCACCTTCATCACAACAATCCGATTCGGGTTCTTTCCAATTTAATCCGTCCACGCCAAGTCCCCCGCAAGACTCTCCACAAACTCCGACGTATCCACCTGGTGCTCTTCCATTCAACGAAGATAACCTCAATCTGAGTGGAGGACAGAAGGTGGCGGCTGATAAATCTAAAGGAGACACAGAGAATGAACAGACAGTGGACTTCACGACACCTATTGTGATTCGAACGCCGATCGTGGAAGACAGAGGTGACGGTGCATTGCCTATGATGTCGACCATCGAAGAAAATGCTGAAGAACCCGACGATGGAGCAGCTAGGGATATCAAGAAGATAGTATAAAATTGATTAAAGAAACATTAAATATATAATATTATAGTAAATGAGCGCATCTGCAAGTTACAGCCCAATTGTCTCAAAACTCTATAACTCCCGAAATGTATTTCTTGAGTTACTTGAGGCCCGCGGCTTCGACGTGAATGACTATCGAGGATTCAGTGTGAATGAAATACATAATATGTACACTAATAGACAACTGGACATGCTTTTCACCCACCCGGTCACGAAACAAAAAATCTACGTAAAATATCATTTAGCCACCCATACTGACTTCAAAAAAATCAAAGCGGATCACATTTATGAATTGATTGACGACCTTTACGATGAGGAAGACGTATTAGGCAGGGACGACGAATTGATAGTTATTTCAAAAGACAAAACGAATGATACTTTGAAGAATTTGATGAAAGAGGTGTATGCTAACGATCAAAAATTCGTAAATATCTATAACTTTAACGACTACTTGTTCAATATATTGCGTCATTCTCTTGTTCCGGCGCACCGTATTTTGAGTGGTGATGAGAAGAAGGTCCTGTTTCAGACTTTCAATATTGCTGATAGCTCGCAGCTCCCTGAAATAGATCGGTTTGACCCCGTCGCTCAAGCCATAGGGATGCGCCCAGAACAGGTATGCGAAGTAATTCGACGAAGCCCTACTTCCGTGGACACAAAATACTATCGCCTGTGTTATTAATTATCCGCACATATATATAATGTCTGCCGTCGGCAAAAATTATATGGAGCAGCTCAGTAGTCTTCGAACACAATTTTATCTTGTCTTGGAGAGATACAAACAGTCATTTATTGCGGCACACGCAGAAGGGAACGCCGAGACGAATACCAACTTTCAGAATAGTAAAGCACTACTCGAATCGTCTTTCAATAATATTTTTCTTCTCGAACAGCAAATACAGCGTAGCGTCGACGCCAACGACGAGATAATTCAAGGGATAAATGAAGAAGTGTCTCTGGTCAAAGGTATTTTGGGACAAGAAAATCAGGTGCTAAGAGAGAAAGAAGGCAGCGGTCTTGCTGCGCAGCCTTTAGAAAAACAAATAGATCAGGCTCTGATAACGCAGTACGTTAGTTTAGGCTACTATGTTTTCGCGATTGCGATTGCTATGAATTTCGCATACAAACAATACAAATGATAAATACATTTTCTATTGCTACTTTATAGAACATGGCGCCTTTGACTAGCTTCCTTAATCAGCTATTTGGACGTAAAGAAACAGGCTCGTCGATGCCGGACGAAGCATTACAGCAAGGGGTGACATACAATCATTTGCAGAATCGCATAATGAGCCGTGTGTACCCCAATCTTCCTTTAATAGAACAGACCAGCGGTGCTGGACTCGGATCGTTAGTCGAAACTTTAGAAAACATGAGCGACGCAAAGACGCCTCTAGAGAAAACAGATGCTGCCGAGTGGAAGAGATTATCTGCTTTAGAAGATAAATTCAATAAAACGCTATCTGACTATACTCAGACATACAAGCAATACACTGAGTCATTGATTAACTCGTCGGGACCCGTGGAACTGAATTCGCCTCTTTATACGAAAGTGCGCAAACTGAACGATGAATTGCTGACTTTGTCCCAAAACATGTGGGGACAGGTCCAGAACATCCATGTTCAAGACCAGCAATTGGAGAGCACTGTGCAGAAGCACCGCGCTGTTCTTCAAACCAGATTACAATCTCTATCAGGTGAAAGAGATAGACTGAACCAGTTAGCTCGTCAACAAGAGACGCTGACTGGTGAGCTCGCAAACTCCCACCTGGTGGTGGACAGCGCGTACTACAGATACGTTGTATGGTTCGGAGCGGCCGTTACTTTAGGGCTCGTCGCAATGCACAGAGCCGCACAATAAGAACGTCTTTTTTCAACAATACTTTTTTATCTATATTATATAGATAATATGGTCTTTACCCAACTATTGAAGCAAGTAACAGACGTTTTTAATGAAAGCAATAAGAAAGCGCGCCCTGCATCTATCCCAGGCGCGCCAGAGCTGAGACAAGGAAGGACCTACCTTCGCGACAAGCGCAATACATTGAATACCATAAAACCATTTTCACCGCTATTGGAGGGTCTGGCTAAGATGGACGACAAACCTTTGGACAGCTTGAACCAACAAGAATGGAATAAACAAGAAGTGGATCGAAACCTTCTTACTCAGAAGCTTTCTAAATACGGCAGAGACACCAAGACATTCTACGATCTGTATGGAAAAGTTGCTGCGGAAGTTGCGACGTGCCGTAAATCGTGCGGAAACAAATTCGAAGCGCCTGCTATGAAATACCAAAAACAAGCCTGTCTAGTGGGATGCAATCTGAACTTACCGAGTGTAGCGAATGAAAAAGCTTCATTCGCAGCCGACCAAGGCAATGCGAGCAACGTTTCTTCGTGCTCTGCCCTCAAGGACAAAGCGCCCCAGTATTGCAAGTCGTGGAATCAGACGCTCGGTTGCTCGAAAGATGGTCCTTTGGATGCAAAGTCTGCTTTTGCTGCAGCCGTGGGAAAAGACTGCAATACAACAATTCCGTCGACTGCCTCTGGGTATTGCCTGTGTTCCGACGGAAGCCAGAAGGGACTGGTAGACTGCGGGCATCCTGAATTTAATTGTAACGAAGCATGCGCTCCTACCTCGAAAGGATACACTTACACAGCTCCTCCGCAGCCATGTGGTCCGAATGATGTCCCACAGCTTATATCTTGCAGTAAACCCGGTTACTGCTACAATGCTCTAACAGGGGAATCAGTCAGTACTTATTTGGTAAAAGGCGATCCTTATCCATCAAATAGAAAGATCGGGGGGCGAAGTTATTACTTTCGCAAAACAGGACGTGGCGCCGAGTGTCCAGCTTCATCCTACACGGCGCCTTTTTGCGCAAACCCAACTTACAAAGAATTTATAGCTAAAGGATGCAGTCAGGCCAACACAGCACAAACATGTGAAGAAACTGTGAACGCTGGGTGGACATCCGATAGCAAACTATGTAAGACGGTAAACAAGGACTACAAGCAGCCACCCTGTTACATAGACCCAGTCATAGCGTGGGTGGGGAACGACGTCGTGGGAAACTACGCCATAACCAAGGCAAACCCCCAAGGAGTGAGGATACCCAACCAGGATGTGGGTAAATTGCGCGGGTCAGCTGCGCTTTACTACTACACGGCACCCCCGACTGGAGAGAGCTTGATCGGAACGAGTATCCTTAAATCGGTAACTGATGGTGCGGGTAATTTGTACTTGTTCTTAAATGTGTCCCCGCCATCTTTCGTAACGATTCCTTATGGGGTGTTTGATACCCCTGGGTTCAGCAGCAACGCTAGTTGCTTTAAGGACGCCAAGATATTTTATGCAGGACCAAAACCTGGAACGAAATATACGTATAACAACAACTACCGCCATGTAGGAGGAAACGTTGGGGGATGGGGAGGCGGCTGTAGATGTCCAGACGGCACCGTCTATGTAGTTGGGGATCACCATAACCACTGTGGCTCGTTGGCTTGTGAAGGCGGCACAGTTGTATCCTGTGGTAAGAATGACGCCAAGCATGCTGGAAGGACAGGTTGGGCAGTTACCTGTGACCCCGGACCGATAGAAGGCTTTGCCGGAATGCGCGAGGGTTTGTCTAGTGCTTCGCTACTTCCTGCCGGAGGACAGTGCACCAAAAGTTCTCAATGCGCGACCTCTTCGTGTGACACGGGCGGCCTTTACAAAGACCAGGCATCCGGAACATCGTGCAAAAACCGCTGTGTCGACTCAACTAGAACAAAGTGCCCGTCTTTAGGGAACTCCATACCGGCTGGTCTATCTGCAGTTCCCACAGGCGCGGATCTTGTTGGTACCTGCAAGGGGGCGTTTCCTTACCCTGACCAGAGCGCTCAGCTTGCCAAAGATCTCAACACGAAAAACGAAGACGCACGAGAACTTTTGAAGATTGCGGAGGAGGTGCAAACCCGCCTCGACTCAGCCCACCAGCAACTCAACGCTATCGGGGGAGGCATTCCCGCCAAAACACAACGGATAAGAGATAATCTCAAGTCATATCGCCGTATATACGATAAGCTGCGCAATGCTAAGCAAACCGATGTAACACTGACCGCCATGCAAAAGGACGGAGAACTAAACGTAGGATACACAAGTTTTGGCTACTATATATGGCTTATTTTAGCAATTTCTCTTCTAATCGCAGCAATTCGGCAATTGAAGAATTAAATTTTTTTATGACTTAATATTATATATTATGTCATCAGGTTCATCCCAAAAGAATAAATCGTGCCCATCTGGATGGAGCAAGTACGTAAAAGACGGAAGACCAGCGTGTCGCTACGACGCAGCAGTGTATTGTTATCTTGATGGGACCGGCGGCACCCAGTGCTACGGACCCGATGGGAAGCCTAGAGGTCCTCCGGGGTCGGCGCCGACTCCTGCAGCTCCCGCTCCTGCAGCTCCAGCCCCAACTCCGCATCCTTCAGAGGCATGTGGACAAATATACGAGATAAAACATGAGAACATCGTGAAAAACATTCAGGAACTACAAAAATACGAGCAGAACATGTTCAAAGCGTTAAAACAGCAGGAAGCAGGCGGAGATGGGGGAGCCACGACCAAACAAATAACAGCCCGCATAAACGAGCTGAGTGGTATTAGGACGAGACTATTTGCCGAACTCAGAAATGCATACACTGCAGCGCAATGCGACCTCAACAACGATCGACAAGACCTGGCCGACCAGATCGCCATGGTTTCTTTAGTCGAAAAGGAACTCGACAACGCTAAAGCAAATATCAATTCATTGCAGACTAGTAGAGACAACAAGTTGCGGATGGTTGAGATTACAAACTATGAAACAGAGAGATATGCGGCACACAAAAGTATCTTCCGGATTATAGCTTTCGCGGCATTCGGCATCTTGCTGTCCGTTTTCATCATCAACAGAGGATACAGTAACCTTGGAAACGCAGGCATTATATTGTCCGTGGGTGTCGCAGCTTACTACACGGCAAGAAAGATATACGACAACTGGTGGAGAAACCCGTGGTACTGGAACCAGTTCGAATGGAACGCCGGCCAAGATCAGCTACAACCTGGATACGAAACGGTCTACGAGCACGATGTTCTTGCTCTGGAAAAAGGATACAGACAAGGTAAAAGCGAAGCCGGCTATTTAGAAAGGAAAGGAAAGAAAGCATTCCGTAAAGGAAAAAAGGCATTTGACGTGGCGAAGGAACAAGCAAAAAAATTCGCCAGCAACACCGGGTTGGATGGCTCTTCAGGCATGAACACGAAGAAAAAGAAAGGAGCGCAAGCCTCCGAGTCATTCGCAAATTATTATTAATTTTCTAAATAGTATACATCATGTCTGACCCCCCTAGACCGCCGGTCCAGCTCGACGCCGAGCTATTCGATAATATCAATGCTATGATTGCAGAGTTCAATAATCAGAAAGAGATCCTATGCGATAAAAAATGTCTAGAGGATCGCAAAGTTACAACTCTCTTCCAAAGCTACCAGGATTGGGCATACCTTGAGAGAGAAGCGCCAGACCAGCGGAAGAAAGCAGAGCGTGACTACTACGAAGCTGATAAAGGGACCATATGGTACGGGAAGTTTCAAGAGAAACGCGCGACTAAAGAGGCAAGCAAAATTATCCCTGTTTTAGCTAACAATCTTGAGGACAAAAACAAAGAGATCCAGAGAAATATATCTTACTACAACTCTCAAATGGTTTACATCAAGCGTATGAAAGATCTTCTCAAAGTATACAGCGACCAACTGGCTACGGACGAGAGAAAAATAAAAGATATCGATTCGAAAAGAAGTGTTGCGAATCGTCTAGCCACCTACTACAATGTGCAGAAGATGGGCATTAGTTATTACATCAAGTATATCTATATATTGTACTGGATAGTAGGCGTTGTGACGGTGGGGGTCGTAGCCTTCAATCTCTACAAAGGTAGAAAACAGTCCAAATCGAAAACTGAGGCAGGAACGGTACTGGTCGCTCTCGTTGGCTACTTTGTGCTGCCGTTTCTTTTGAGAGGCATCATCCAGAGATTCAATCCGGCGAAATGCAATTGATGATGTCCGTCCAGATAAAAAACCATAAGAGATGCATATACCTATTATGGTTTTTAACAAACGATTTTGTACCTGTATTCAGTAGCGAATGCCTTTGGACTATATTCCATTCGGCTCTATGTCATCGTCCTCTGTGCTATAGTTGAGCTGGTATCCCACCCAGTATCTGTTAACGACCTTTCCAATTTTTTTGTCTAGAAAATCATACAAATCCTTCCCTTGAGGCGCCGCCCCGCGATACAAATCTGTATACCAGCGCTCAAACTCTTCTTTGACTGCAGTCCTGCTCATCTTCGATTTATCACACGGAACGATCATTTCGTCGAAGAATGCCGTGAAGTAATCCTGTTGCTGTTTGTAGCGTTGGCTTGACGCTAGCACCACCTCACAGTCATTCACGTCACCATTTGTTTCGAACGCTTTTTTAACCAGTAATGCGGCGAATACAGGCACCCATCTTTTAAATTTCTTGGCCATCTCCCTATCGACTTTAAACTCATGAGCGGCAGGGTCAACCGACGGCTTGTCGACGAACTTCGACACATAATCACACACTCTGATACGACGCCACGTCCCGTCATCCATACTCTTGATATCGAATAAGTGGTTCGTACACACCACCAGACTGAACTGCGGTATGAAGGTGACTGTATCCCTAAACAATGCTCGTCCTTGAATGGGATCGCCACCTGTTAGCTCTTTCACCACACCCTCATTGATGGTCATTCCTTGCGACGGCTCTTGCATAACCGCGTACCGCAAACCTTTAAGCTGGGCGATCTCTGGAGACACAGATCCAATGCACGTGCGTTTCTGGGTAATAAGCGTAATTGGCACCGTTCCCTTATAATCACCAAGAGCCATTCCTAGAAACTCTACTAGTTTGGATTTGCCGTTTCGTCCGCAGCCGGTATATATGTTGAAAGTCTGATTCTTATTGTCCCCCCGTAAGACAGAAGCCAGATGTTCCCACATATATGTGTTTAACCGTGGATCAGGAAACAATTGTTTCATGAAATTCATGATTTCCTCCTTTATTTCGATGTCATCATCATCCGTGTCGTCAAAAGGCACGTAATCTATACCTGTGCATAAAGATACATAGTCGTCTGGTTTGCCTTTTCGAAACTCGCCTTGTTCAAAATCAATTACACCATTCTTAAAACACAACAGGTGCGGATTCTTGTCAAGCTCGTTTCGAAACTGCTTATCAAAGAAGTGTTCACAGGCTTCCCTCATGATGTTATTCTTGTGCGCAGTTTTTCTCAGCTTCATGCTTATTACAGACAGCTTTTGTGCCAACTTCTGCCTTTTGATTCGCTCTTCTTCCTCTTCACATGTATGTATGCTATCGACGATGTCCGCTTGTTTTTTGTTGTAAGACTTAGCAAGGTGTGTCGATAGCTTTTTGCGAAGGGTTGTGCCTGAGTCGATTTCGGACCATCTTCCCTTGGAATATTCATACCATATCTTGTTTTTAATATTGACGCACTTATAGCAGTCCCCGCACATTTGATACAAAACTCGCGCGATATCATATTCGGTGTCGGCTTCGATAGTTTTATCGATATAATGTCCAATGGTCTGTTCTTTAACTCTCATATATTCCGAAATATTGTCCTCTTTTGCCCAATACATGAGCGATCGGTCTGTAACGCCTTCATCGCGCATACCATTCCACTCGTTCCATAGCTGGGGCACGTCTTCATAACTGAACTTGCTTGACTGAGATGAGAATAACAGCCACGTTGGGAACAGGCGATAGTCGGTATTGTGGAGCGCCCAACCGACGCGAATCCATGCCTCGAACGGCTCGTAATACTTCGAGGACAGAATCATAGTAAAATCGTGTGTTTCCTGCAGTTTATATTCGTCATTGTTCTTCGCTTCATCCATGATATCCTCAATAATTTTTTCCAGTTCTTCTTTAGTTTTAATTTTTTCAAATTCTGGTTTCTTGAACAGTATTGTGGTCTTATTTCTCTTTTTTTTTATTCGCACGTTTCGTTTTCGCGTGTCGCACATCTGTTGAACAGATTCTTCGAGTGGAAACACGATATTATCTTTCTTTCTAGCGCTAATCTTCGGCAATATTTCCAGCATGTTGATATTGTTGATATCGTACTGTTCCCACTCAGGTTCTCCATTTTCGAAATGCACATCATAATAGTGCGTGATCTGATAGGCGTCGTGACCTGGCTTGCGAGACCCGAACAGCTGCCAGTTAGTTGTTCCCTTGGAGATACCGACATCGAGCACCGACTCATAGTCGTTAACCAACGGTAACTCTTCAAGTTGGTCTCCAATTTCATTTAAAACTCGGTCGCGCAGTATCTGCTGTGCGATGTGTCCCATATGTATTCCAAACACAAGATGGATACCGTCCTTCGTGACGTCCTCGGAGGTGGCGTTCACATCAGGTTTCTCGAGCGCGAATACAGGAAACACCTCCTCGTCTGGAATGACCAGAATCTTTTTAAGTTGTTCCAGATATAACCCAATGATGTCCTCGATATGCTCTGCGCCGTGCTGCCGCGTGTCGACGTCTGGATCGTACCTAAAATCCAAATCAACAAGAATAGGCCCCCCGCTTTCTAACTGCTTTTCGGTGAGGAATTCCTGCATACCATTCAAAATAACCTCTCTATGGTAAATCTTGTAAAATGCACTAATTTCTTCATCGGGAATGTTATATTTTCCTCCATAGATGCCAAGGGGTTGGTCACCAATTCTTGTATGAGTCACGTCCTTTACGTCAGCACACTTGTACTGATAAAGAGCCTCTTTACAGGTACCATGGCTAGATGGCATCGTTATTATTGTATTGGCATAATATATTTTTATATCAATTTATTTCAAAATTCTTCGATAACTTATTAAAGTAATAGACCATTATTGGTAACGTTAATACAAATTTATTATAGAGATTTAAACATTACTAAACATGTCTGTTCATAATGAGCCAGACATTTATTTCACAAACTACGCACAGGCGTCTTCTCAAGGACGTTAAAGATATGCTGAAAAGTCCTCTTACAGAGCAAGGCATATACTATGTACACGACGATGCAGATCTCCTCCAAGGGTACGCGCTAGTTATCGGTCCTGCAGACACGCTTTATGCTGACGGGTTTTATTTCTTCAAGTTCACCTTCCCAGTGGATTACCCGTTCTCACCACCCTTGCTCCGATTCTTGACGGGAGATGGACAAACACGCTTCAATCCCAATCTATACCGGAATGGGAAAGTATGTCTCTCGATTTTAAATACATGGAAGGGCGAGCAATGGACATCTTGTCAGACGATCAGAAGCATTCTATTGACCCTTGTAACTTTATTTCACAACAACCCACTCTTAAATGAGCCCGGGATTACTAAGAAGCACCATGCATGTAAGCCCTATAACGAAATTATTCGCTACAAGAACTACCAGATTGCTATGCTCAAAGTCATAAATCAAGACATGATACCCTCCGCATTCATGGGTCTGTTCCCATACATCAAGGAACACACCAACAAAAACAAAGACGCCATTCTTAAGCGTCTGAACGAACTCGCAGATAAAGCCCCAAAGGACACGCATCACGTGTCTCTCTACAATATGAAGTGCTCTACCGATTACAAAGCTATGCGAGACCGTATGACTTTAGCAATTTCTGATATTTCTGAAAATTGAAATAAATAATATGTGTTTAGTTTCTATATAAACTATGCACTTCTGTTCAGTATGCGACAATATGTACTACATTCGTATATCGGAAAAAGACGAAGATAAACTGATCTACTATTGCCGAAAATGCGGGCACACGGACGATGAATTAATTTCGGATCCTAAGAATGTCTGTGTTTCAAAAACCCACGTTCGCAAGAAGGGCGCAACATTTGACCATTTAGTGAATGAATACACCAAACTGGATCCTACGTTGCCCCGCATAGGAAATATAAAATGCCCTAATCCCAACTGCCCGTCGAACGAGCAAACTGACGAATCATCTGAAACGTCAGATAATGCATCTGGGGACAAGGTGATATACCTGCGATATGACGACGACAATATTCGTTTCGTGTATATATGTCCTCGCTGTGATACCATATGGAAGAGCGCCACGAACAAATAAATTGAACGGATATTAAAAGTATCACCCTAAACTATAACACAAATGAGCGACGATATTGCGACTCCGACTTCCTCGCAGCTCGATAGCATACTTGATCCTCTGATTTCTCGAGACAGCAAAGACACTGAGGAACACGAACCCGACGAGTCCTCACTGGACGACAGCTCATCGGAGCTTGACTTGGGCGAGATTGATAGTCAGTCTGGGGGCAGCAACGGTGAAACAGATAGTGAGCTGGAAGGTGACGACGAAGAAGAAACCACGAGAGCGGACTTGGTTCAAAAAATAAAGGAAGCCAAGGTCGCCACGCATGCGCTGGAGCCAAGCGAATCGATCCCGTCAGCAGGTCCGTTGCTGGACCGTCCGGATAAGGATCAGTTATCGTTGTCCGATCTGCAGACCATATTGGAGCTGCAAGAAGAGGCTCTCAAGACAGCACGTGATGCGGCAAACCAAAGCACGGGGGAAAGCAGCGAACTAGCTTCTCAAGGAGACGCTGGGAGTGCAACAGGGTCGGCTGAAGATGGCGACGAAAGTGACGACGACAACTTGCGAAAGCTCGAGGATGAAGTAAATTCCGAGACATTACTCAAGTATCACCCCGAACTAAAACAGAACAATTCCAGCGAAATACAGGCGTTATCTACTGTAGTTCGCAACAAAAAGGGACGAATCATTGACCGACTTCACCGAACGAATCCGTTCATGACGAAGTATGAGAAAGCCAGAATTATTGGGCAACGAACAAAACAGCTGAACTACGGCGCGCAACCATTCGTGAAGGTACCTTCGGATATGCTGAATGGATATAGCATCGCTTTGGAGGAACTCAAACAAAAGAAAATCCCGTTTATTATTCGGAGACCACTACCTAGCGGAGCAAGCGAGTACTGGAAAGTGGAGGACCTGGAGATCATTGACTACTAACGATTTATCATGTGTCTGTTTCTAACTAAAAACGAGTACATTTTTTTTTGAGACATGCGAGCAGCGGTGTTACTAAACAAGTTGCCTGATCGCACTGTCGTGCGGACTCGGTTAGGGGCTGGATTTATAAGGTCGCAACCGTCGCAGAATGGATCAGTCTTGCACTCGTATATTATCGGGTACATTTTTGTGTTTGTGTTTGTATTATTCCATCTTCCTCGCATATTGCGTGGGAACGAGTCACGTCCCTTTGTGAAGCCTGTGCAACAGTTGCCGTCTCCGGGTGGTACTCTATACGTGGTATTGTAAGGTGTCTGTTTGTCGACAACAACTATGCCTTTGGTGGTATCTATGGTGCAATTACATCCAGAAGGACCAATTAATCCAATAGGTGTAGGACACAAATCACTCATATTGCTATACATATGATTAATAAATAAAGTTAATCATTTGTTAATATTTTGGTAATAAAAAGGTGGCACTATATGAAACTAAATGTTCAATACCGACGCATACAGCAGTTTATTTGCTCGGGGCACATCCGAAGCACAAAGTAATGTGGACGTGTTGGTTACGGGACATGGTGGGACAGGACAAGGACGTCTCATGAGACAGATTAGAGACCGCTCTTCCGTCCAAATTAACAATGCTGACGACGCAGACGGCTTAAAGCATCTCTCGAGTCCTCAAAAGATTCCGCCGTCATGTCAAGCAAAGCACTGCATATACGTATTTGGCGACCCGCTGAAGAGTATTTGTGAGCACTTTCGACGAGGAAAGCCACGGCGCCAGATGCAGAAACTCGAAGCTGATCCTCGCGTGTGCAATGCATTTTCAAAGCCAGAGCTGAATTGTGCGAAAGGATTGTCCTCATATCTTGTTTCGGTGCGAAGTACAGATGTTGATATATTTGGTATCCAAAATCAGATGCATCGCTGGGCCACGGAGGCAAAAATGCCCGTTTATATGCTAGACATCGCAGAAATCACGAAAGAGAACGAGGCTGTGTCCAGTTTTCTGGGGGCGGATATTCGGCTCTTCGACGTTGGACCGCCCAAGGCACTCCCCGATTTCGTCACCGAGCAGTTCCCCGACGTAAAGAAGCTGTACGATAATATTTATTGTCAAATGAAAAAGGTGGCCGAACAACACAATCTCTCTAATGTATACACGCTACCTTCGCACTTTCAGTGGTAAAATCCGCGTCTTATCACAAGGATAAAAAGGTTCGTCTGGTAATGGGCACGGAGCTGTAATAGGCCCGGGAGGGCACGGAGACGCGCTGATTCCTCCAGGGCAACCACGGTGGCTTCGCGCTGCCGTAAGCATGCGCTCGTATTTCCACCGTCGCCAATTCACTCGGCGCCACCCACGAGCCATTTGCCGCTGCGAAAGCAGCTGCGACTGTCGCATTGGGGCCGACAGGTGCGCAGGGCTAGGCGATAGCGTGTTGGGGCGGCCATTTCCATTGGATATAGTCGGACAGCGAGGAGGACACGAATGAAGACACATGGCCCACGACGAGCGTCGAGTTGTACGCCAACGGCCACAGCAAAAACAATCTCTTCGAGACATTATATATATAAAACATATAATAGCTCAACATCGCCAGTTATTACCGCAATGAAGACAAGTCACAAATGTGGTCATTGGTTCATCAGCCGATCTCGTTTGCATCTGATAATATGTGCACTTTCGTTTCTTACACTTGCGACATTTGAATTCATCTGTCGCCGCATTCATGTTGATCTCAGTGGCGTTCTTTTCCCGCTTTATCTTCGCATCTATCAAGTCTGCCCACTTCTCGGGACACATCTTTTGGTGACCCATGAAGGCTACATCCTGCGGCAGAAGTTCACTACTCTTTAAACGCTTTAACAGGTCTTTATTGCCTACATGACTTTTGGGATTCAGATTGGTGTAAACGCTCCTAAATCTGTCCACATATAACACCACGAAGAACTCGTTCTCCCATTTTCTCACGATATTCCGTGATCTGGCTTCCTTGATGGCCGCATTGTAGATTCCTCGCTCAACATTCAGTGAAATCTTTTTTTTTCTTATTATAGTATTCAGTCGTTTTCGCATATTCTCTCGGAACGCTGCCGGATCAGGTATCTTCATTATGTGTATATGCACTTTAACATCTATATTATTTGTTCAATTTATTCGTCATAATTCTCTTCAACCAGCTCAGATCCATCTGAAGTATTATCGCTGCTTTCGCTATCTTTGTCGTAATCTTCATTATCTGACGTCTCGTCGCTGCCTTCGTCCTCGTCGTCTTCAGCAGAGGAATCTTTCCCGTATTCCGCTTCCGAATCATCTATTGTTTCATCGTCGTCGCTCTCGATTTTGTCCGAATCCGAATTGCTAGAAACCACGGGACTATCCACTTCATCATCCTCTACTACGAAACCGTCCTTCATGTACCCGGACTTCGTCTGCAATTCCGGCGGTATTACTTCTTCGTCGCTGTAGCTGTCTTCGTCGCCGATGTCTTCGAAGCCTCCCATAAGTTTCGTATACAGTTTCTTCCAGTTCTCGGGACTCAGATCCATAGCATTAGTGTCGGATAAGTCTTTGTCTACGTGTCCCACAAGTGCCGCTGCACCAAAAAACAATGCGGAGTCGACTGGAGGCGGGAAATCGAATTTGTTCTCTGTGCCTGCACGTCCTGTGTCTCTGGCAAACAATGTGACGTACTTGTGATCCCATTTCCATGTAGCCCGTTGTGCGAAATTATTTGTCTTCCTAAACTTACATTTCTTGTACAACTCACCCTCCTTGAAGTTCGACACATTTACGCCTTGTGCGTCCCCATTCTTTTCTATAATTACTATATATACCATCTAGTAAGACATAAACTGAATCGGTTTAAATAGTTTGCACCAACTAATAATACCTTACTTTTATGAGATATTACGTACCTATAAGCGCGAACCGTATAAATAAACACGTGCTTAAAGAGCTCCACTGCGAGATTACCAGACATAGTATAATTCTCTCTGTCGAAGGCCTGTTTCGTCTACACAAAGGCATTCTGTACAAGTACAAAGCTATATCGAAACAGTGTGGTGAGATAGAAAACTATGTCGCTGGACTAAACGTCAAATACGACGACTTTTACTGGAAACGAACTGATTCCTCTTACAGAATTCCTTATATGCATCATAGCATTGAAGAGACCACGTACCGGTACGCTCTGACTAAAAAGGCAAGCACGGTATTCGTAGTAAAGGAGACCGCGAATACACGAGACTTTTATTTCGAAAGCCGCGAAGGAGCAGATAACGGGTTCGTAAAAGAAGATATTCTCTCGTTTCTTTCACTGCTAAAGTAATCTATGTTGTATGTAATGTTATTCTGGATAATAAAGCAGGTGGTAATATCCCTCGTTCTTATCGTGCTAGTCCACTACATATATGTATTTTTTAAGGACAATCTTACTGTCCCAAAAATAAAAGATTTAGTAAACCGACCAACCAAACAATATGAAGAGATGTATAGAACTCTAGACAAGCCGAAGGACGAACCAAAGCATAGTCCTCAAGACGCGACGAAACAAAACATGAAAGACGAGCTGCAAAACTATCTGCACGAGCTCTCAAACGACGCCTCGGAACCGACAGTCAAAACAGCCAACGCATTCTCGCCTAGCCCTTTTTCGTCGAAGGTGGATTACAATTGTGAAGTTGTGTAAAGGTAATAGAGACTAAACAAGAAGTCTCATTAGGCATGAACTTGACCAGACACGAGCTCGCTCAGATCCTCGAGACGTTTCCCAGAATCAAACTTTCTTATGAGAAAACTATCCATAAGAAAGTTTCCTCATCGAATATATATTTAAGTATCCCCAAAGGGAGGAAACATTTCGCATGGTTCCGTAATTACCGCCGATACAGTGTCTGTTTTATCTTGGAACTTGACCGGCAGCGGCACGGAATCAAGGGCATCGAGATTAGGCGTTGCTGTTTTGACCAGCAGCTTTGCGCCGGAAAAGGCACTGTCCTGTACGGGACCATATTTTTTCACAAAACAAACTTTTTTAACATCGAAGACATATTCTACCTAAAAGACGCGAACTTAACAAGATGTAACCAGTTCACTAAGTTGAAGGCTATAACTAGTCTGTTCGACCACTACATAAGACAAACAGGAGTGACGACGGATGATCTTATTTTTGGAATGCCTGTGCTTAGCAAGAGCCGCGAACAGCTGCTTAAAACTGTTGCAAGCCTACCGTATCCGATATACTGTATTCAACACCGTTTACTTTATAAGAGCTCGACGTTCTTAAACGAGCGCCTACAAATAGAAACCAACTATGAAGAGAACTTTGCGGTGCAGGCCGAAATTAGTCCAGACATATACATCTTATCTTACAGGGAAAACGATAAAGAAGTATTATACAAGTATGCATGTATCCCTGACTACAAGACGAGCGTGATGATGAATTCATTATTTAGAGACATCAAAGAAAATGCAGATCTGGACAAACTCGAAGAAAGCGACGACGAGGAAGAGTTCGAGAATATTGCCGCGGATAAATTTGTGAATTTGGAGAGAAAAATCTTGATGAGGTGCGTGTATATGCACAAGTTCAAATCCTGGAAACCAATAGCACCTTTAGAAAAAGGAAAATCCTGTGAACGATCGGCAGTTATGCGAGTCGAAAAAAATAATACCTAACTAATATATATACGCCATGATGGTAAACAAGAGCAATGCGCATACTGGAAACTTTCTTTCTTCCAATGCAGGGCTATTACAGGGGTGCGGAGGATGTAACTGCCTGAAACAGCCTTCGAATGCATGTGGCATCGTGCAAGGAAAAGGGATTGTAGGACCGCAGTCTGGAGGAGCAGACACACCTAGGTACCCGAATGCTGAAGGTAACTTTCCCACGATGAAAGATCAAGAGCAAGCTGCTAAAGAGGGCACAAACGCGTTCTTGAAAGTGAACACCGGCGGACAGTTTGGCGGAGGCTACGGTCTGACGCCAGCGATGGCTGCTGCAGCTGCGAACGGCGGTCTTGGATACGGCCGGCCGCCGGCGAAGGGCTACACTAACTGCGGAACGCATCCTCCTTTCAAGCACGGCGCGGGCAAATTACCCACGCCTTTAGCGCAAAAGGGGGGTGCATCGCTGGTTGACGAACTAAATCAGACGGGTGCGTCAGGATATGCCTATCTTCCAGCGGACGCTAAATACAATGCCGAAGTTGCTGGTTCGGGATACCCCGTAGTAACGGCTACGACAAGGCGTCAGTGTGCTGGAGGAAAGCGCCGTAGACGAGGCGGCAAGAAGTCCCGCAAAGGGGGCAAGAAGGCTCGCAGAGGCGGCAAGAAGTCCCGCAAGGGAGGCAAGAAGTCCCGCAGGGGAGGCAAGAAGTCCCGCAGGGGAGGACGCCGTAGGACGCGTCGTGGAGGAAGCGTCGCTAACAAGGTTTCCGACGCAGTTGGCGGACTGCTTTCAGACTTGGAGCACCCCACTCTCAAATTCCTTCCAGCCTCACTTTACGGGGGAGCGAAGAAAGGATCAAAGTCTACTTACATGGGAGGAGCCAGAGGTGTCGCCGTCAACGCCGGAGTCGTACGCGGTGCTCCGCCCACCACAGAGATGGTAACGCAAGGGGCAACGAGGGCTGAAGTTGCCGAGACCGGATTAACACTGGCGTCGGCTCAAAACCAGGGTAAAACAACGGTTCGCGAAGTGGTTGGCTCGAACTTGAAGGGTGGTCACCGCAGAACTTGCAAGCGCCGTCCTAAATCGCGCAAGCGACGCAAAAGAAAGCGAGGTGGAAGCCGACGTCGCAAACGCGGCGGAAGAAAAACACAGCGCGGAGGATACACGCAATATCAAGCTAATACCCCGCTAACGAGAACAATGCAAACCCCAAACGGGCCTCAAGGTGGAAGCTGGATAGGACAATTGGCTACGCCACCCACTTATAAGGTACTAGACAATTGCGTAGATAACTACAACCGCTTCACGAACAGCGGCAAGCCCACTGGTGTTTACGACCAGGCTGCGCCGCCTACTCCATTCGGAGGCACGGCTAAGTAATATCGATCAGACAAACGCCTTGTAGAATCTCGCTGGTAGCATCGGGTGGTGGAGCATAATGTTTTTTGCTCACTATCTCCCATTTATCTTCATCATAATTTCGATTATCGGTCATTATGATTTTGAACTTTTGTTTGCTATACCATCTGCGACGCTTGATCCATTGCCGCTGAAATATAGCATGCTGGTCTATGATGTCGACCACCAGTGCGTTAGCGTTTTTCTTTCGTAATATCCGACCCACAGACTGTTCGACGTCAGATTTAGGCGTCGCCATAATGAGAGTCGTGAGCGTTTTGATATCTAATCCTTCGCTTGCCATCGCATAGGTTGCTATTATGACCTTTTTCCCTTCGCTGATTTTCAAATCCTTTTCTTTCATACCCCCTACATAATATCCGACGGATGCGAACTGGCGGTGTTGGACAGCGTCGTGAAGATATTTCAGAAGACTTTTGTTATGGGCTAAGATGATAACCTGTTGTTCGGGGTCTTTTACGAGTAGATCAGCTAAGACTTTCAATATGAATTCACTCCGTCGGTTGAACTCACATAGCTTCTTTATCATAACAGCATAATGAGTCTGCCCCCTGTAGTTGTACACCACTTCCGAAAATTCAGCGTCGTTCGTTTGATACTTTATTCCTTTGACAAGCACCACGTCTTTCATTTCCCTTTGTTTGCGGTAAACGACATCGCCTATAAACATTTTAAATAACTTAGTAAGCCCATCTTTGCGCTTCATGGTCGCAGACAGCCCTAGCATATACGGCGTCACAATCTTAAATAGTGCCCTGCTGAAGACCTCGGCGCCCAGATGGTGGCACTCATCGATTATCGTCAAGCCAAATGACTCGAATATACTCGCAGGATACTCCTTCATGGACAACGATTGGAGCATTCCGATTACAATGTCCTTGTCGTCCATACAAATGATTTCTCCTTGTATCCGTCCTACTCGTGCGCCCGGCAGGAACTGAGCAATGCGTTCTTCCCACTGACGCAGCAGGAACTCCTTGTGCACAATTATTAAGGTTTTTTTACCGAGGATTGATATAATATTGAGTGCCATCACAGTTTTACCTCCCCCACAATGAATCTCCAGAAGTCCTGCTCCACTACTTTTAGCACAGTTCACGAATTTGGCCACAATGGGCTTCTGAAACGGGCGCAAGTCACCACAAAAGCTAAGGTCGATGGTCTCGCCGTCCGTTATGGTTGTGGCATCCGGTTTCCCGTATGTATTTATTCCGTAGAAGCGTGGAACGTAGAATTTTTTCTTCGACTCCCGATAGACTGGGAATGGCGTGGGCTTAGCCATGGAACTTTTAGGGACAAAAGGCTTAAGCATCAATTCCCTGCGAATAAGTTCCTGTTCTTCGATGCTTAGATATTCTTTTTTTATCGAGTATCCTTTTGGTCCTAAGTAAGTAGCTATTTCTCCCATTCTGTATGTTTGCTGGAGTGTATTTAGGTCGATTTGTTTCAATTTCCCAGAAGAAAAAATATAACAATATGATATATGGCAAACGTGTTCAAAATATTAAAAGGCAACCAACACAATTACATCTTGGCGGTTTTGCTCGCTGTATTCATCATATTCGACGTCCGTGTGCCCGACGCTGTCGCCGAGCTTGTAGACACGATAATCGGCAAAGTTATCGTCGTCGTCGCAGCACTCAATCTGTTTATGTTGCATCCCGTCGTAGGCGCACTAGGAATCATCGCAGCGTATGAACTCATAAAGCGATCGGAACAGTCTCCTCAATCGCAAGAAAAAAAATACGCTCCTTCGGAGAAAAAGAAATCCCTCGAGCTTAATAAACTAAACCAGTTCCCAGTAACTGTCGAAGAGGAAGTCATCGCCAAACAAATTCCTTATTCGTTCAACGTGAAAGCGCCTACAAGAGCTTCATACCGTCCCGTACAGGACCCTGTGTTCGACGCCGCCAAGATTTCCAATTAAGTATTTCCCTTAAATTATAGATGCATTTATAATTTAAGTCAAGAAGCAATTCTGCCGGGATTTCCTCCTAGTGAGCGTCTAACTTTTTGTGCTAATGGGCCAACCAGATAGTACGAGAAGAGCCATATTATGAATAATCCGAGAATAATCCATACAAAAATACCTTCTGGGCTCTTGGCGAACTTTTCGAACGACTTACCTATGTGTTTTTCATGAGGTTCAGTTATCGAACTGATGCTTCCTGGCTCTCCACCCTCGTCGCCAACACCAGTAATAGGATCACAGTCAAAATAAATATCATATTTATCAGCAGATGAGGACGTGGCGTCCGCAATATTTTCTGCACCGCTGCCGTTGTAGAGAAGCGCAGACGTCGGATTGCTCACCACTGCTAGAGGTGTTGAGGGATCAATCAGCGACTGAAGAGTTTTCATGTCTGACGAGTTCATGACTGCTGCGTTGTCTGCTCCGTAAACTATGATGCTGTTGCCTTGAACTCCACTGGTGCACGGCGGATAAGGAAATGGTCCCAGATAGTAGTAAAATGATGCGCCGTACGGGATTACGTCGTTGAGAGACCATTTAGTAACATTTACTTGTGTAGTACCGCCGCTCGTATCGGATACGTGTGGAATAAACTGAGAGAAAAAATCAGCTGACGACCCTGCAGAGCCGCTGGCCTTTATTGGTCTGCATACTAGAACATTCGAGCCAGCGTTGGTTGAATGCTGAATAATAAGCTCGGCGTCCGCTGGGCTCCCGCCAAAGGAGTGCAGCGAGGGTTGATACAGTCTCACACTCGCAATCTGCATGGGGACTTTATTAAACATTATTTTATCCGGTCCGTCTGTTTTGATCTCTAAATAGTCTCCTTTATTCACGATTGTGCAAGACGAATTAGCGTTGTACTGGAAGCTGTAGGAACAAAGATCTTTACACAATTGGTATGATTGTTTTATATCTACGGGTGCCGTCGTATTTTCACAGCTCATTAATATAATGTAACAATAAAAAAATATCAAATTATGTATATAATGAGTTCGAGTCCCAAAGGTAAACCATATAGAAAACGGAATCCTAGGAACCGTAGAAATAAAAGGTCATTAAGGAGAAGATGGGTTAACCTTCGAATCGGCTCCCTTAAGAACAGGCGCGGCGGTGCTAGGCGACCTGCACGCCTACGCCAAGCGACCAAACGGCAACCAGCCAAACGGCAACCAGCCAAAGGGCGATCGGCCAAAAAACAAAAGACGCGTAAGCGTACGTTTTTTGCAATCACCAACAGAACCAAAAAAAGATTAAGTGGCGCAGATAGCAAGGCCGTCTTGTATAAGGGTCGTGAAGCCGGAAGCATTCGAAGGGATGCGGACACGATCTTCAAGCGTATTCTTTCGTCCGTTGCCAAAGGAAGCGCGCTTGCTAAGATATTGGTCCCTACATATCCCAAAAAAATTTTGCAACACATTGTCGATGATGATAAAATTGCTGATAAGGGGGCAGCATTTCGTGAAGTCTTGAGGGGGACTAGTTCGAATACCTATGCGACATGGGAAAGACGTGCCTTACAAAACGCGCGAAAGGGTGGTATCAAGAAGAAATTACCCAAACTAAAATCGATTTTTGTCCAGCTGCGACGTTATACGCGTTCTCAAGCAACGAGTCCAGAGGAGCGAGCTGCTGCGAGGAGTCCCAAGACCAAAGGAAAGCCAGCATTAGCGAACATTCACGAAGACCATTTCTCCGCACCAGTAGCTGCCCCTGCTGCAGTAAAAAAACAGTCCGCTACCCTAAGTCGCACCCCAGCAGCATTACGGGCCGCGCAGCCTATCCGCCCAGCATTCGATGCTCAAGGAAAAAGCGCGGTTTCAGCGACGCCTTCAGTTAAACAGCCCTCGCTACGACAGAGATTAACAAGATTATTCACAAGAAGAAAGCGTAAAGGCAGCAAAGTGCAAAACGGTACAAGAAAAAGAGCCTTAGTAAAACCTGTAAAACCTGCAGCCGAGATCGAACTGCGGCCTTTCAAAAAGTCCTCTGCAGCGCCTGCGGCTGCACCGCAAGACGTGGCAGCCAACGCAAGGGCTATTGCAGGCGTAAGCGGACTGACTGATGACAAGCTCGCACAAAATATACGGAGCACTGAAAAATCCATCCAGACTCTCAGAAATAAGAAAAAGAGCGATTTAAACGACCGCGAAAGGTTACAGCTGGCAAGGGTGGAACGGCGTCTTCGAGTGCTGAGACAGGAAAGCGACAAGAGAAATCTCGCGCCTCCCGCACCCCCTGCAGCTCCCGCGCCTCCGCCAGCCCCGAAGCCTCCCGCGCCTCCGCCAGCCCCTGCAGCTCCCGCGCCTCCCGCACCCCCTGCAGCTCCCGCGCCTTCGGCAGCCCCTGCAGCTCCCGCGCCTCCGGCAGCCCCTGCGGCGCCCCCTGCAGCTCCCGCGCCTCTGCCAGCCCCTGCAGCTCCCGCGCCTCCCGCACCCCCTGCAGTGGTCGCGCCTGGAGCACCTGTGTCGCCGGGGGTAACGGCATCCTCGTCAAAAAGAGATAGAGATCCTATCAAGTGGGGAGAGACGGACGTAACGGCTTCTCCCACTAAAAAGAAAATGACTATTCGCATCGGCGTAGACAACGGTGTTGTGTTCTTCGATACAAACGCCCGCCAGGCAGGAAATACCGCAACAGAGACAGTGAAATCAGTTAAAAAGGTGTTAAGAGGAGGAAGGAAAAAGCGCACACGAAAGAAGAAACGAACAAAAAGACGCAGAAAGCGCGTTTGATAATTGATTTGTATGCTATTAATTATCAAAACTGAAGGCACGGGCGCGGGCACGAATGGACTCTTTCAGAGCCTCGCATTTGGCTGCACTATCTTTGAAGTCGATAAGAGCCAGAATAATGCTGTCGATTTTACATCTTATTTTGTCGTAATCGGGGTACGTTTTCTTAAGGTTGTAGAGCCCTGGTACGATAGCGTTGATGAACTCTCCGCTTTCTTTCAATAGCTGCGAATAAGTATTATCTCTCGATTGCTTGACGGCGCTCGTCACATTGTCTAAATACTTCATAAATAGAGAGAAGTCCGCGTCTAAATCACTGAACGTTTGTGAACGATTTTGCCCATACCACATGCGACGAAACTTTTGTGTGTATCCCGCTTCATCGATGTAATAGTCTCCTGATGACCCGCACTTGCTGAGTTTGTCTCCTTCTTTGATAAGTTTAATGATTGAAAGTGTTTTCTTATTTTCGTCAAATTCTTTTCTGAGTGTGTTAACGCTTGGAAGTAAACATGCATAGGTAGGTCCGACTCCAAGGGAAAATAGCACCATGTATATACATATAGCTATATTTTAAAGGTAAGGAATGTAACGTGGCATTTGATTTTCGTACACTGTTACCTTGAAGGCGTCCTTATATCCTTCCACATAGATTGTGTCTCCATTAAACAATTCGTCACAGCCATATTCATTTGTGCAGCTTCTACCATTTCTGCTTACGGGCAGCTTCACACTGTTATTCTGGTCACTCATTGTATAGAATTGCCATTTATTCCGATTAGTGTGCAAGGGTCGCCCCATTAGCGGAAGGATTGTTTCTGGGCCATTGACCCGGGTTAGTAATCCCACTTGACGATAGGTCATATCATATCCTCGGGTGCGGATATTTATTGGAACACCTCGTGGGTCTCCTCCGTCAGGCGGAAACCACCCATCATTTTTGAGAGGAGGCATGTACGGATTCAAAAGAACGTCACGCGGGTCGTTGCTGTATGACACATTAAATCGCGGTTGAAGTCCTCTGTCTTCAGTCTCTCTATTAATGATAATAGTTGACGGTTCGTTTCGCGAGTTTGCGTAATATGTGAAGTAGTAAAATGCGACTACCGAAAGCATAACCATCATAATCACAATTGTCATATTCTCAATGCAAATAACACCAGGAGGACATCTATTAGCCATTCTATATTATTCATTTAGTTTTTTTTTTCTTACCAGTCAATCCTCCGATCATTTTCGCTAGTTTGTCTATTTGACCATTTCCCATATTAAGGCCTTCAATCATTTTCTTAGCGTTATCCATAAGGGGCGCCATTGATTCTAAGTTCTTCATCAACTGCTTCTGCTGGTTCATTAAGCTCTTTGTGTCGTCAGTCAAGTTTTTCATGCCGCCGTCACCCAGCATATTCTGTAAGTTGTCGTAGGCCTGCTCCATAGTGGCGGCATAGTCTATTCTCTTGCCTATTGTTTCGTCTTCCTCAGACTCGGTAGCAGGAGCTGCTCCTGATGGTGTGACGTTGTTCTGGGTGTACCCCTCTTCTTCTTCATTCTCGTCAGCCATCTCAACCTTTTGCTGTAATCCTTCTTTTCTATTCTCCAAACCTTCGCGGACCCGCTTGCTCGCAAAAATTACGTTAGTCCCAAGAATCGCCACAGCCAGATTCACAATCATATTTTTACTAAAGTAAGAAGAGATCAGACCTAGCACCACAAACAGACTCAAAGACTCGAAATCACGAATAGCCAAATATCCTAGAACATTGGTTATCGCAATGAAGAGAACAAAATACAAAACATACTTATTCTTTAAGAGACCTCCCAACTTCATATTATATATAAAATGAATAAAATAATCTACAAAAATTATGATAATGTTAAAGTCATCATAATATTTATTCTTGGCTCTTCTTGTCTGCTTTGTCGGCGGCATCCGCAGCTTTCGCAAGTACGTCCGATTTTACCTTAGCCGCTTGGCATTTCTTCAAACTTTCACCAGTCATTCCTTTGCATCTCTCCTCTGTCTTGGCTTGTGCTGCCGCTTTCTTCGCTATCTCCGTGGACGATTTGTTTTCCAGACCTTCTTTGACGCGTCCGCACCCGAATATCACATTCGATACGAACAGGGCGGCCAGAATGGCTAGTGTGTTATTTTTCGTGTACATGTTAGACACGTACGCGGACAGTCCAAACACAATTACGCACTCAATGGAACCAGTGGAAACGTAGCCTACGACGTTCACAACCATCAAAGCGACTACGGCGTAGTAAAGGAACTTGTTTTTCAATAATTTATCAAAACTCATGTTATATATATTTCAAACAAAAAAAAATTGATGCCGCTTGTATTATTCCCAATATTTCTAAACTATGTCGGACCGTTACTCACACAGTCCAAAATCTAACAACTGTATAGGTATCTGCGAACTGTACCACCCAGACCTTCACGGTACTCTCGAAGGCACGGACTGCGAAGAAGACATATACAAGAGCTATCTGTGCATGCATTTGGTGGAGTATCCAAAATCCTCGGATGACAATTCCATGTGGTGGGAGTGCCCGACCCGGACGCGCGTGAACGCACGATCGCATCCCTATATCCGACACTATCACTCTGTTAGTGAAGGTCCCAGAGTTGAGATAGTCACGACTACCACGACGGATAGCGGCCACTGTGTGGCGGTCCTGAAAACCGTTTGGTTGCGGATTTTCCAGAGAAAATGGAAGAAACGCTATCAGGCGCTCATTGCACGTGGAAACCCTCGTTCATTGCTAAAGCGTAGCATATATGGTAAGTGGTGCACAAAATAACTTAAGGTCGACGCACGTGCGTGTTATCTCCGACGTGCGCCGTCAAAGCTGCCGATGCGCACCCGTACAAAATAGGCAAGTTAGCCTTAATTGTCTCTAATTTGTTAGCGCGATCAGATTGCTCTTTGTTTGCCCTTTCTTTCTTCAAGCGGGCTAGTTGATCCTTAATATGTTTAGGTACCTCCATGAAACGATATATAGGATAATTAATATTTATATATCGGCAAAAATTTTTAAGTCAAACTAGCAAGATCACCGCAACTTTGCGGAGCATTAAATTGAAGGGTGTTCCGCATTGTGTCTGCATGATACAGAACAATGAGCAGTCCTGAGCACAAAGGAAATGACTATCCCATCTTGCCGAAGAACACCGCTGAAAGAGTTAGAGGGGGCGTCTACACGCATCCTACTAAAGGTCATTTGGTAAAATGTTATGGAGAGAAAAAACAGCCCAGAAAGATAAAGGCTCCAAAAAAGGCTCCAGAAAAGGCTCCAGAAAAGGCTCCAGAAAAGGCTCTCCCACCCGTAGACGACTGGGCGCCTACGGACTACTGGGTGGACTACCCAGCGATCGCGTTTGAGTTTGTACGCCAAAATGGCAATCACAATATGCTGGGTTACGGGGCTCGGCGCGAAATTGACTATTTGCTTAATAAATTTCAGCGTCCCTCGATGACAACTTCTGAGATGTCGAACATCACGCTTGGCGACGGCTATAACGCCCGCTGCGGCAAGCTGCGCGGCTACAGCAAGGAGCAACTGCTCTTATTGCTGTCCTTCGGCACAGACGTTAAATACAACGTTGAGAATGTTATACCAAAGGACGTAAGCGCTTCACAGCAGTCGTTTGGGTTCGCATTTTAGTCAACACTTAGGAACGGGCATTACGCCGTAACACAGTAAAAAATCTATTTTTTCAGCTATACATAGAATACCTTACTGCGGGAATATTGGGAGGGGTTATATTTTTGGGGTAGTATGGGTTTGATATAGTTGGTGACGGACGCAGTCCCATTTTTCCTCCAGAGCGCTTCCGAGTCCTCTTGGAGCGTCTCGACCGTTTTGACCGTTTTGACCGCTTTGGGCGGCGCGTGCGACGCGACACTCTTTTGCCACGCCTGCTGCGCCGGCTTGCTAAGCGCTCCGCGCGTCTTCGGCTTGCCGCCTGCGTGTACTTATAACCCCCCACAAGAGGCGCTCGGCTAGGAGGCGATACAGCCCCAGTAACCGGAGCAGCCGCGGTCGGGGAGGCAGTGATCGTGGGAGCAGTGATCGTGGGAGCAGCGAGCGCAGGGGCAGGAGCCGATGCTGCTGACTTCGATACCGCTTCTACCTCGTCCTCTAATCCAGTAGTGGCTTCGTCAAGGGAGCTAATGTTCCCCTCCAGTTTTTTTATGGTTTCGCTTAGACTGCTAATCGCAGCGGAAACGCCTTCCATTGTCTCTTCTTTCCCAACTTTTGTTATTTGTCCCTTAAGCTGTGATAATTCGCTGCGCAGTTCACTTAGATCGTTGGATCTGCTCCCGAGTGATGCTATCCGGCTCCTCACAGACCGAATCTTCCGCATGATTGCGTCGACAGAAGCGGAAAGCTTCTCTGTGATGGCCATTTGCTGGGCAGTTTGATATTTAATAGTGTCGGGAAGAGTGCCCAAACGTGCTAGAGCGTCCCTTACTTGATTGTTTAGCTCTCCAGAAGATGTGCTCATGTTCTATAATATACATCGATATTATTTGTTGCGAACGCAGCATTGCCCCACGGCACAACAGTGCTGCGAGACTGACGTCAAATCGTTTCCAAACCAGAGTTCACTGTGAAACCAGCTCATCCAACTCCTGTTTGACTGCATCAAGCTGCCCCAAGATGCGATTTTGCTCATATTTCGCACGGTTCGCCTCCTCTAACGACAGCTGACTTTCGTCCAAAATTCTCTCTAAATAACCAATCAATAGTTCCATCTGTGCCCGTTCGCGCCGCTTCTCCTCTACAATGTAGTCACGGTATCTCCTGTAGTCATCCCGGATGCTGTCCAAGAAGCAGTTGTCATTCCTTGTATTCTCAGCTTCCACTAGATACTCCAAGATTTGTCGCTTGTTATTTTTAATCTCAGACTGGATTAGTAGTAGCTTCTGATCACGTCTGGCTACGTCCATACAGTATATATAGTACACAGTTTTTAAATATTCTGCGATACGCACCATGTGTAGGCAAGTTGCATCATACATTGTCCAAAGTCGTTAATACATAATGTAACGTAATTATATTTTTGAAAGATATTTAAATATACTGCGATATTATTTAGGATGTCGAAATCCGGAAAAGAATTTTTACTAACTGAGAACCCTAATCGCTACGTTATGTTCCCCATACAAGACGATGATATTTGGAAACTGTACAAAAAAATGATGGACTGTTTTTGGAAGGCTGAGGAAATAAATTTCTCCAAGGATAAAGTCCACTGGGAAAAGCTCTCAGATAATGAACAGTTTTTTATCAAAATGATACTCGCGTTTTTTGCCGCTAGCGACGGCATCGTCATCGAAAACTTGGGATCGCGTTTCATGAGCGAAGTGCAATTGCCTGAGGCCAGAGCAGCCTATGGGTTCCAACTTATGATAGAAAATATTCATTCCGAGGTTTACTCATTGCTGATTGATACTTACATAAAGAACGAGGAAGAGAAAACGAAGCTATTTCAAGCCCTCGACAACTTCCCATGCATCAGGAAAAAAGCAGACTGGGCTATTAAGTGGATCAACGACAGGCGTTCCTCTTTTGCCACCCGTCTGCTGGCCTTTGCCTGTGTCGAAGGCATATTTTTCTCCGGAGCGTTCTGCTCCATTTACTGGCTCAAAAAACGCGGGCTGATGCCTGGGCTGACCTTCTCTAACGAACTCATCGCTCGGGATGAGGGCATGCACACAGATCTCGCGGTGCTCCTCTTCTCTAAGTTGCAGAAAAAACTCAACCGCGCACGCGTGCACGACATTGTGAAGGAGGCTGTGTCGATCGAGAAAGAATTTATTTGCGACGCCTTACCGTGCAACCTGATAGGAATGAACGCCAAACTGATGTCGCAATACATTGAATTCGTAGCCGACCGCCTTCTCGTCCAGTTGGGATATCCGAAGCTCTGGGATGTTGAATGCCCCTTCGATTTCATGGAAATGATCAGTCTGGAAGGCAAAACGAATTTTTTCGAAAAACGAGTAGGAGACTATTCGCTATCTCGCGAGAGAAAAAATGATACCGCGTTTAATACAGATAACGTCGAGTTCTAACCATCGGGATTATAATAGTGATAGTAAAACACCATCACCCAATTTGAAACAGCTCCTTCATTCTTCGGATAGCGATCAGCTATGTAGTCGGCGAATCTAGACCATGCACGACCGTAAAAGTATCCCGTATCAACCCCGTTGGAACCAATGATATCCGCGAGCGTCTGTTTCGTCTGGAACACCCAGCGGCATCCGAATGTCGCATTTACCCAATCGACTGTATCGCTTACTACGTCAGTGTCTTTAATCACATGGTTACATACCACGCGAATAAAATCAATAAGGTGACGGTTGCCGCGCGAATCACGCACTACGTTCAATGGATCCAAGTTGGCTTCCGACATCGTTTGTGCCTCCTTCGTGTTTGAGGACATCTCTCAATTTTCCGAAAACTATCTTCTTCTTCTTCTTCGGACAGTCCTTCTTCTTCGGACAGTCCTTCTTCTTCGGACAGTCCTTTTTCTTTTCCTTTTTGTTAATCTGCGACGACGTTTGCGACCTTTTCGAGTTTTTCTGCGCCGCCGAGCTTTTCGCGTCCTTCCTCCTCCGCCACGATCTTTCTCCTTTAAAAGATCTGCTAATTCCCGTTCGAGCTTTTTTTTTTCAGCCTTAGATGGTGTGCCAAACGATCGCAGGGCCGCGGTAACCTCGTCTTGTTCTCGTCTTAGTTTCTTCAGCTGCTTATCTAGCTTTGTTTTTGCTGGGGATCCAGCGCCGTCTTTTCCCTTTTCTTTTTTGTCAATCTGAGCATCAAGCTCAGCATCAAGCTCAGCAAGCTGAGCGGCCACTTGTTCGTCAGTAAGCTCATCTTCGTCAGTAAACAGAGCCTCAAGCTCAGCATCCTGAGCGGCCACTTGTTCGTCAGTAAGCTCATCAAGCTCAGCATCAAGCTCAGCAAGCTGAGCGGCCACTTGTTCGTCAGTAAGCTCAGCTTCGTCCAAAGCCTCAAGCTCAGCAAGCTCAGCAAGATCACGTTCAGAAAGATCACTCATTTACAGTAGATGGAGATTATATCTACCACATGATCACACGATAACCTTCAAGTCGGTCAATCATGCGTAAATCCTGTAACTCAGTCCTGCTGATTTTCCCCATGCTAACGCAGAAGTGATAAACAATTTTAGCGACCCATAATTCTATAAGCCCGCACACGCCGACCCAAATAATACTTCCCAAATATGTGTTCTTGTCTGGGCTTTGAGAGTAATCGTTTACTAAAACTCCGACGCGAAACGCGTTTGTAATTAATATGAAGACAAGGTATATCAATGCACACACCCTGCTGTAGTGTTTGCCTCCTAAATATCCAACCACGGCGAATACCAGAGGAATAATGAAATATGTATTGAAGAAAACGTAAACGATCGAGAAAACAAGATCGACGATAGCGAAATATCGCACACTGGTAGCCAAGCTATAGCAAACGATTATATCTTCAGATACGTGTATGCTGGCGGTGGACGCGTCTACGTAAATATCAGCACGCGAAGCCTCCAGTATCTCGCAACGGTTGTCCACGTCGTCTACATTGACTGGGACAGCTGTAGGAACTTGGTCAGACATTTACTTCTAAAAACAGACCGAATGTTTAAATGCATTTCGGAGAAGCTTCTCGCGCAACTTATTGCTCGTGTATCTAGGAAAAATATCACCTTATAGTATATGAACTATCTCGAATATCTGCTCAAAAAAACTTATAAAGCAACGAAGGGGATAAAAAAAGGCAAGCCAGCATCTTACATTCCCGCACTCGCGCGGGTTGATCCCAATATTTACGGCATTTCAATCGTAGACTGCAGCGGAAACCTGTATTCGATTGGAGATCACAAGAAAACAGTGGCGATTGAATCCATTGGGAAACTATTTACCTTTGCTATGGCACTCAAGAAACACGGCATGAATGCGCTATTTAATAAGATAGGAATGCACGGCAGCTTCCTTCCTTTCAACAGTGTTATCGCGGCGCAGCTCTCCAAAAGCCATACAATCAATCCCTTTCTCAACCAAGGCGCTATGGCTACAACAAGTCTCCTCTACCAGAAAAACCACAAACGTTTCAAAAGTAGCGTTCTCAATAACATGCGGGAATACGTGGGATCCTCTAGAGTCGACCTGC
>JGI24923J38494_100731_pt1 | contig 42984 bp, 40 predicted proteins | sample LinPFosplate11_FD_38494 | JGI IMG/M metagenome (IMG submission 38494) | reverse complement strand
CTCGGTACCCGGGGATCCCACCTGAAATAACCGGCGTGAAAATGTTCATGGCAAGTCAATTCCAGTTTTGGTAGTTTTTGTTTCATATTGATATTTCTGATAATCATGCACATGCTTTTCATGTCCGGTTCAACATACTATTACGTTAAAGATAGCCATGAATTCTTAATATTTCTATTAAGAAAACAGAGTAAATTAAATAAAAAGATCACAAAATCAGATTTGTATAAGGGATAACATAGTATGAAGTTAACAAAAGTAAATACCCATGACCAATTAGATAATACACTTTTGGTTTGCGTTGATGTGAGTAAAAATAAGCTAAATGTATTCTGCCCAGGAAAAACAATGGACCTAGAAGACGAGATTGGCAACAGAACCAATGTAATTTGCAAGAAATTGAAAGAATATGAAGTATTTGCAAAGGAGCAAGGATTTCAGGGGTTAAGTATTCTTGTTGAACCAACCAATACCTATCATCAAAAAATTTTAAGGATCGCTCATCAAATGAACCATCACACTGGTATTGTCAATACTGAGAGTGTAAGTAAGATGAAAGTAGTTGAGAGCAATGACAGTGGAAAGACTGACATAAAAGATCCTCGCATTATTGCCCTGCTTGGCAAAATGAGAAAGGTTCTGAAACATAGGATTTTGGATCAGGAATATCAATCACTCCGAGAATTAAATCAGATCTACGATGATGAAACGAAGGCAATGATTATAACTAAAAATCATGTTTCGAATATGCTGGCCAAGTTGTTTTGTGATTATCCTATGGGTAAGGATTTCATCTATTCCAATAGCGGTAGAGCTCTGATAAAATTATACAAAGCCAACCCAAATCGCATTGTGCGATCAGGTAATAAGCTCTTTAGTAAGAGGATGAGACAAGCTGTACCAAGAATACGCAAGTCAACAATAGAAAAACTCTGGTCTGCGGCTAATCAATCTGTATATCATCAAACAGGTCAAGAGCTTCAAAGCATACAAGAAGATCAGTTAGATAGGCTGATGGGCCGTATTCACGAACAAGAATCTACAAGATCCATGGTGGAGGATAAAGTGGTGGAGCTATATCGTCGTTTACGACTGAAAGACCCAAGCATACCGAAAGCTGAGTCTGGAGTAATTACTGAGTTTTGGATGGGAAGTCTATTGGGGGAGATAGGACCAATTAATGACTTTTCATCATTTAAGAAACTCTTACGTTATGTTGGACTCAACCTTAGAGAGCGGCAAAGTGGAACATATCGTGGCACAACCAGGATTAGTAAAAAGGGAAGAGTACTTGCCAGGCTGATTTTAAGCCGGATTATATTCCCATTAATCAAGAAGGAAAATTTATTTGGTAAGTACTATCATGGGAAAAAGGATAATGGCATGCCTGGCAAGAAAGCTATGGTGGCTGTTGAACGTAAATTTTTAAAAATGTTTTACGGTTGGTATAAATCAGGAAAATCTTTTGATAAACACAGAGTATTTACCTGTACCAGTCAGTATTACAAAGTAGCATAATTGGCAGCATGGAGATAGCCACTTTCAATTTATGATTTCTATATGAAAATCATCAGTTTCAACATCACTGCTACTTCATGCTGTTTCCATAAACATGGCCTATAAAGTATGATTGTTAACCAATAACTTGAAAAGGTAGGATTGCCAGTTAATGGAAAAGAAAATTAAAAAGGAGAAAAGTTGGGCAATGCCACAATTGAGTCGGCGTTCCCGTTAAGGGATCTTGTCCGGACGCCTCAGTATTAGACTCTTAACTGATACTTGGATCGGCGGTCATTGCCCAAAAGTGAATATATAAAAAAATAATAAATTCTTGCTCTTTAGCCTAAAGGTATTGAAAGTTAGAGTAATTCAATTTGTTTAATTTCCGACACAACGAACAGAAAATCCAAAGCGCTTATCTAGAATATACCTGTGGATTTCTGAATAGTTGTAATCTAGGCCCCGATTCCATGCGAATGTAGGACCAGCGGACGTGGAGGACCCAAAATAGCCGTTGCTGCCAAGATAGTAATAAGGGCTATTGACGATATAGTATCGGAAACCACCCGGAAGTGCGAAAAAGCCGGAGGACCCGAATTCTCCATTGGATTCCAAATCTCCATCTTGCCATAAATCAGCTGTCCCTGCAAGTTGACTACCCTCGTTTGTGCCTCGAAAAAGCCATTCATTCGCTTCCTCATAACTCATACCTAAAGCCATTTCCAGTTCCATCCAATCCTCATCGGAAGGCACATGGAAGCCTACAGGACAAATACTACGATCGTCGTCCACCGCATACCAGTTATACAGATTACCGTAAACATCAATATTTTCAGGATTATCATCGTAAACAGAAAAGGCACCAGTTTCGGAATTATCTAGACTTTCCCACTCTAAACCAGTTAACCCAGTTAGAATCTCATCTCCATTATTGTAATGTGTAACCTTCAAGTTCTCAGAAATCCATTCCTGTTGGCCAATGAAAACTGTTTCGTAAATATTCCCATCTATATCTGTTACAGTTTCACCATCCCAACAATCATTAATAATGCAATCAACCATTGAGACAATACCAAGTATACCTTCAACACCATCTATATTACATCCGTAACAATAGCATTCAAATCCATCGGGATATGGATATTGTAAGATACAGTCAACAGCAACTACTATGTCCAATACATCTAAAATTTCATCATCATTGCAGTCACATTGGGCAAGAATGGGGGAAATTGTTAAAATGATTGAAAAGAATAATAGCTTCATCTTATCTTTCTATTAGTTACTCTAACCCATGAAATAACCGGCGTGAAAATGTTCACAGCAGGTCACTCCCATTGTTGATAGTTTTTGTTTCATAATGATAATTCTAAAATTCATGCACATGCTTTTCACGTCCGAGTTTATTGAAAGTTATACTTTTACCCAAAGTATTTATCTATAAAGTCTGCTGGCTTCAAAACTTCAATATTCTGAAACCCTGAAACCTTTAGAAGATGTTTGTCTCCAGAGACAATGGTATTAATATTTCCTGATGCTGCACATTCTAGAAACATATCATCATCGGGATCTTCACATACCTGAGAATTAAATTTTGTTGGTAAAATGAATTCTGCTCTATCCGCTATTAATTCCAGAATTGGATGAATATTAACATTTGGATATTTCCTGTTAAGAGCCGTTGCTACTCTTTGATATTCTTTAAAGATGTTTGGCGAAAGTACAATGATAAACTGCTCATTTCTCCAGGCATCTAATAGTTGATACGGTGGGCCCGAAAAGAAAATACCAGAAACAATAACATTTGTATCAAGGATAACTCTCACTTAATTGTAGCTCTGGCCTCTTGAATTGATTCCTCTATATCTGATTCCGTTACACCTGCTAATGAGGCCTGCAATCGTACCGATTCTATTAGTTCATCAAATTCAGATAAATCTGGCGTCTGAAGTGCTTTTAAAACAACAACTCCATCATCTCCAATGACCATAAATCTATCACCAGATTTTAATCCTAATCGATTTCGAACATCCTCAGGGATAACAATTTGTCCCTTTGAGGACATTTTTGTGGTTGCAATTTTTGACATATCATCTCCTTTTATTAAATCTTACTGGTAAGAATATATGATCTATTGCCTAATTGTACCAAGGAAAGTATAACCCATGAGATAACCGGCGTGAATATGTTCACAGCAGATCATCCCCGTTGTTGATAGTTCTTGTTTAATATTGATGGTTCTAATAATCATGCACTTGCTTTTCACGTCCGCGTTTATTGAAAGTTAGAGGGTGCCTAATATTTGGTCTACCAGCAATATAACGTCTAAGATATTTAACACTCCGTTGCTGTCAATATCTCCTGCCCAATCCTGGAAATCAGAAGAGTCACCTGATAGTATAACATTTACCAACTGAACGACGTCAATGACATCAATATTAAGATCACTATTAAAATCGCCTAAAGAAATGGGGTTATTCCAGTAGAAATCCTCACCCTCTGAAATAATGACAATGTTATACGAATTTCCCATCTCTATACTCTCAAGACTTCCTTCCCAACCAGTTGGAGAAAGATGATTAGGAATTGCAGATTGATCGAGATTAAATACTGATCCAATTTGATTAATAAACTCTATGGGTATTGCATCGCCTATCATCTGAGATTGACTGTATGGATAGGATATGAGGTTTACACCAAGGTGCAGTTGATAAGTCAATAAAGGGTTAACAAATTCACCTTCAATTTCAAACGAGCTAAAACTGGACATATCTATGATGAATCCAGTTTGAGGATTTATATATTGAGGAAAACTTCCTATCCAGATTCCTTCAAGAATTGGATGTGGTGTCACAATGAAACCTTCCCCAGCAATGGAAATGGTATTGTCAAAGATTGGTGAAAATATTTCAGTAAATTCTGGATTTTCAGGAAGCACAAAAAAACTAACCTCATTACTACCTTGAGTTAATTCAATCAATTGTATTTCATTAGTATATGAAAACGATAGAAGAAAAAGTAAACTTATATTGAAGTATCTTGACATATTATGTCCTCCAGTAAGTAATTGAAACACCCTCTAACCGTAATCTATGTTTCGCTGCAGGCAAAGTGACTAAATTCTCAATATAGTAACAAAATAATTAAAAAAAGGAGAATTTCTCATGTCATACAAATACCTGCAGCAAAAGAGAGAGTACATAATGGATAAAATAGTAATAGGTATAGACCCTTCCAAACACCATCATCAAGCCCTAATCCTCGGTCCGGATAGGTTGCAAATAGGAAAGACATTTTCATTTCGTCATTCATCAGAAGGCTTTCAAATAAAGTTATGGAATTATATCCAAAAGTACACCGATGATTTGGATAAATCCAATATAGTATTTGCAATCGAAGCCTCCACAGATGTCTGGCAAAACCTTGCATATTATCTGGTTAGATCAGGCCATTTGGTTGTTTTAGTTAGCCCAAGAATAACCTGGAGTTCAAGACGTTTACCTGATCAGAGTTATTCAAAGACAGATCCAAAAGATGCACTTGTAATAGCCCAGGCAGCCTGTAGCGGTTATTATAGTGTCTTTAAAATCCATACAGAGAATCAGGAAGCATTACGTACATTGGCAATAACATATTCCAAACTCAAAAAGAATCTTACACAAACAAAAGCAAGAATAAGATCAGTTGTCAGTAAATACTTCCCAGAATTTATTAGTATCTTGTCTCCAGGCACAGACACAGCTGGGTATTTGCTTCGACATTATCTGCATGCTGAAGATTATCATAATTTAGATGTGCAGAAAGAAGCACCAGTAATTCTGAAAATATCAAAGCAACAACATGGTGTCGATACATTGGTGAAATTGAAAAAAGCAGCACAGAAAACAATTGGAATTCCCCGTAGTGGTACAGAAATTGAGATTGATAGGATTGTGCTAGATGCGTGGCTGAATACCCACGATACAATCAAATCTCAATTGGATGTAATTGAGAAAAGACTACATGCATTAGCTGGTCAAACTGATTACTTCCATATATTAACTTCCCTCAAGGGTATATCCTCAACTCTTGCTGCATTGTTTATTGCAGAAGTAGTTGATTTGTATAGATATGATCATTACAAACAAATCCAGAAACTAGCCGGACTTGATATTCAGATGTCCCAATCAGGAAGTTATCGTGGCAGAGGAAAGATAAGTCATATGGGCAATCGTCGGTTGAGATGGATCATTTATCTTATGACACGTGAGACAGTTAAATATATCCCTGAAGTACAAATAAAATATTTAAAGCGACAGATCAAAAGAGTTAACTATACAAAAAACGTGATTGCCTGTACATCACCGCTACTTCAATTGATTATGGCATTAGTCCGAGATCGTAGGGTATATGGTTATCGGGAAGAAAGTATTGCGCAGATAGTTCAGCTAAAGAACAAATATGAAAAAGAGCGAAAAAAGAGGAGTAGGGTAGCATAACTGTTTTTTGACATTTAATTATTTCATCAAAAGGAAACATATCCTAGATGGATCGGGCCGCCTGAAAATTATTTCCATGGCAGGTTGAAAGAAACGCTGCGTTAACCAGAGGGTTCAGGCGCTCCTCATTCTGGAAGCGAATAAGATTGCTAGTTCATAGTCACAATCGACAACTCAGAAGTATGACATGCTTTAGAATGGTCTCAATATTAATTGATTCGGATTAACATCCAGGGGCAATTTGGCGATCTTTTCCTTAATAGGATTCGTGCGTCCAAAACAGGGTGGATTAGGAGCCATTTACCTCCTGGTCTAGAGGAAAAACGTAAGGAAAATGAAATTAGTTAAAATAAAAGAGAATTTTAGCCTTGGAATTGTAGCAAGTAGGTGAAATAACCGGCGTGAAAATATTCACCGTCAGTCATTTCCAGTTTTGGTTGTTCTTGTTTAATATTGATATTTCTATAATTCATGCACATGCTTTTCACGTCCGGTTCATTGAAAGTTAGAATCATTTGTCAAATATTTTTGAACTAATTATAAATTGATGTGCTATATTTTTAATTGTTATCAAATCTGTTGAATAACTGTTTGAAAAGTTTTCTGAATAAATGTAACTAATGGCAAAATTTCTCATAGACAATTCTAATCCTATATCAAGCCCAATATCCGTATTATTGAAATTCTTACCAAGGATTCCAGCCGTTTCAGGTGAATATTCAACACCTGTGTAGTCTTCAATATGATTAATTGCATAGTCAAATCTTGGACCAATGATAAAACTAATTTCTGGCATAAGAAAGGGTATTACTCTTTTCAAAAATATTCCAGTACTAATATAGGCATGATAGATATCTCCAGTAAAATGTGCAACCACACCATCATAAGTTTCATAATTCAAGATCAATTTACCTGAAAACCCTTTTTTTATATAATAAATTTTAGTGGATACACTATAAGATTTTGAAATAACATAAAGTTCTTTTTCAATGCCAACCACAAAGTTATTGTAGTATCTCTGTCCTTTGAAATTATATTGGGCATAGTCAAATTTCCGCAATGAACTCGAACCGCCAACGAAAATATCAAAGGGGTAACAAGTGGCTATGATAGTAATGTTTATAAGTATTATTTTAAAAGTTTTCATTCTTATTACCTAGATTCTAACTAATATTTATGACGAATGAGTTTCGCCTGTAAATTCATGATATTGAGAATAATTAATTCCATATATCTGGCTTCCTAAATTATCTTCACCATAATTAATCAATATAAATCAGCATAATATCTATTTCATTAATTTTGAAGATATTGTTATTGGGAATTGAAATGGTACAATAATTCGTTATATCACTCTGGGAGAGAATTCTTAATAACATTTTAGATATGTTTCGTAATTATAATATCTCGGAAGAAAAATCGATGTAATTGTTTTTATTAAAATGATAAACATCATTGTCTAAACGCCATTAAGCTACCTTCAAGTCCTTAAATACCAATATATTCACTGTATTGTAAACATGAAATTACAAAAACTAAATGGTATAAATGGAAATATAGTTCAATACTTAATAATCAACACCCCCAATGATAAAAATCAAAAGGAAAAGGTATTATGTAAAGAGTGTTTTCCCTTAAATTCTCTCAGTAAGAATTTTCAAATTAATTTTATTATGAAGGATTAAAAAGTAAATTTATGAAAACACTACTAATAATTTCCCCTGCACCAATCTCATCTCAAAATACGTACAAACCATTACAAAAAAAGTCATCATGAAATTGCTTACACAAGTCAAACAAGTGATGATTCAACGAAATTATAGCCCGAGAACCATAACATCCTATTCCAGCTGGATGAAACGATTTATCATTTACAGCGGCACAATCCACCCAGAGAAATTGGGGATATCCCACATCAGAAATTTTTTGACCTATCTGGCCGTCGATAGAAAAGTTGCACCATCCACCCAGAACCAGGCACTTCAATCCATTTTATTCCTGTACAAAGAGATACTCGAAGAAGATATTGGCTGGATAGAGGACTTTAAAAGACCACGCCGCTCAAAACATCTACCAGTGATTTTTTCAAAAAATGAAATCGGCAGCATTCTTATCCACACAAACGGAGTCAATCGCCTAATTCTCAAATTGATTTATGGCGCTGGCCTCAGATTATCCGAATGCCTGAGACTGAGAGTGAAAGATATTGATTTTGATAGAAAACAACTGATAATCTATAATGGAAAAGGAAATAAAGACAGGGTTACCCTGCTCCCCGAAGCCCTGGTACCACAGTTGAGAATACAGATCAAAACCACTTTGGAAACCCACCAGGATGATTTAAAAAACAAACTTGGGGAAACTATCCTACCCTATGCCTTAAAACGGAAGTATCCCAATGTTGCTTTTCGCCCCGAATGGCAATATGTATTTATCTCCAAGGGATTTATAAAAGACTCTGAGACAGGTAATCAAAGGCGGTATCATATCCATAATTCCACCATTCAAAAAGTTTTTCGTAATGCAGTGAACAAAAGCAGTATGCGAAAATCAGGGTCAGTCCACTCATTACGTCACAGCTTTGCCACCCATCTGCTCGAAAGCGGTTATGATATCAGAACCATCCAGGAATTATTGGGTCATAAATCAGTACAAACAACGATGATTTATACCCATGTCATGCAGAAAGGAGCACTGGGAGTAATCAGTCCGTTGGATGACTGATCAGTTGAAATGAAATCATTATTTTGCTGATTTGAGAATTCGTACTAATGGAATTTTGATCGTAAACTCAGAGCCAATATCCAGTTTACTGTCGATTAACAATTTACCGCCATGGGCTTCAATAATTTTTCGGGTGATAGATAAACCAAGACCAAAACCATCTTTACGTTTATTGGTAGATGCTTTAAAAAATGGATCCGTTAATCTCGCTACATCCGCAGGTGAAATACCTGGGCCGTAATCCTTTACCGAATAATAAAAAAACAGTTTCCCGACACTGCATGCAACTTCAACTGGTTTTTCTGTGCCTCCGTATTTCAGGGCATTATCAATAAGATTGAGAAAGGCAATACGCATCTTGGTATCATCAACATGAACAGAAATTGGCGGGGTGTCGAGCATGAGTTTGAGAACAGTTGAAGAATTGGTTACACGGGCGATAATCCGATCTATAAAATCCGGCAGAAAAATTTTGTTAATATCAAGCGTTCTATAAGGGATGGATAATTTATCAGATAATAACAGATTTGAGATTATCCGTTCAAGAAAATACACCTCCTGCTTTAGTTTGTATAGATTCTTATGCTCCGGCATCATTTCAATCAGCAGCTGCATCCTCGCCAGCGGTGATCTCAACTCATGACTCACATCCGATAATAACTCCTGCTTTTTGGTCAATAGTGATTTGATATCAAGGATGAGTTTATTGATATGTCCTGATAAATCGGCAAGTTCATCATGCCCTGAAATATTGATAGTAGCATCAAGATCGCCCATTTCAAGAGCAAGAATCCTTCGTTTGATTTTATTGATTGGTGACAGGTATTGTTTTATGAAAATAAACAGTATAATCATAAATAAAACTGTGAGGATTGAAGCAGGCACAATCCGCAGTATAAATTCTGACGGAGGAATAAATTCTACTGCAAAATAATATTCATAATCACCATTTGAAACCGATGCAGCCGGTAGTAGATCAATTTCGCCGAAGGTAACAAACAGGGGGATATCGATATCATAGATTTCACCAAGGTATTCACTATCAGAATACCAGAGATAGTTTTCATAGGAAAAATCAACAGGATGCGACCAAACCCTTTCACCATCCTTAAATACACCACCAATCATTTTCAGATTACGGATTTCCTTGCTCATCATCGCCGTATCAGGTGGTGAACCCCAGTTTTCAACCATTTTTGAATAATAATAAAACTCGTGGGTATCCAGGATTGTATCTTGTTCGGTAAAAGAGAGATACACCACAAAATAAACCACCATTATCAATGCACCGGTAAACAGGCCCACCATGACGGCAATGCGAAGAAATAGGCTTTTTCCGAGTGGGTTTTTGAAAGCGATAATTCTACTTCGGTAAGGCTACAAATTTATATCCCACCCCGTGAACCGTTTTAATAAACCGCATTGAATTTGGGGTTTCGCCAAGTTTCGAGCGAAGTCTACTCACCAGAACATCAATGGAGCGGTCATAGGATTGCCAACGAATTCCACGAATATTTTCTACCAGCGATTCCCGGTCAAGCACTTTTCCAGCATTGCCGGCAAATAGGGCGAGGGCTTCAAATTCGGTTGTAGAGAGATGGATTAACTCACCATCAAGTTCAACCTCTTGTCGAAGTTTATTGACAATCAGGCCGTCAAATTCAAGGATATCCTGCATTTCTGCCGGTGACTGACTTCGACGCAGGATGGACTGAATTCTGGCGAGTAACTCACGAGGCTCAAAAGGTTTTGGCATATAATCATCGGCACCCAGCTCTAATCCAACAATTCTATCCGAAACTTCACCTCTAGCCGTCAGCATGACCACCGGTACCGTAGAGGTTTCGCGCAGTTTTTTAAGAAATTGGAGACCATCCATGCCAGGCATCATGATATCGAGAATGATCAGATCAGGGTCATTCCTTTCAAGATAAGTAAATGCCTTTTCCGGCGTATGTTGGGAGACAACTGACATGTCATTCGTCTCGAAGAATTCTTCCAACAATTCAGTTAATTGAACATCGTCATCAACGATGAGAAGTTTATAGGGCATTTTCTCTCCTTTTATTTGAGCTATACTACAGTCGATTGAGAAACGGGTGATAATTCTTTTTTCATTTTCTCAATGCGTTTTTTTAGTTCTTTATCCTCACTCATTTTCTTTTCAATTGTTCGGCAGGCATGAATTACCGTCGAATGATCTCTGCCGCCGAGGTGCATGCCAATATTAAACAAAGAAGCACTGGTGAGTTCACGCGAAATATACATGGCGATCTGCCGCGCCATTGCCACCTCCATTTTTCTGCCTTTTCCCATGAGCTGTCTTTCTGAAACTTTCCATTCCTTGCTGGTATACTTTACCACATGATCAATGGTGATTCCCATAAAGGCATCACGTCCGAGGATATCCTCAAGAACTTTCTGTGCCAATTCCATGGTAATATCTTTTCTGTATAGAGAAGAAAGCGCCAGAAGCCGCACCATTGTGCCTTCAAGCTCTCTAACATTTCTTTTGATATGAGAAGCAATATATTCAATGATGTCAAAGGATATCTCAAGTTTATCATCTTCCGCTTTTTTCATGAGTATGGCGATCCTGGTTTCAAGATCAGGCGGCTGAATATCCACCATTAAACCGGATTGAAAACGGGAAATCAGCCGATCCTTGAGCCCCTTTAACTCGGCGGGAGGTCGGTCTGTGGTAAGAATAATTTGTTTACCCTGTTGATACAGTTCATTGAATAGATGGAAAAATTGCTCTTGAGTCTGTTCTTTATTCTGGAAAAACTGAACATCATCCAATAGCAACATATCCACACCACGATAGGTATTGGCAAAATCAGCGGATTTATTTTCCTGGATAGCCCGGATAAAATCCAACATAAACTTTTCACTGGTTAAATATCGTACCCGCATGGATGGGAAATGACGAATACAATAATTCCCCGTAGCTTGCAACAGATGCGTTTTCCCAAGTCCGGTACCGCTATAAATCAGTAAGGGGTTAAATGGTGTTTGTCCTGGTTTTTCCGAGACAGAAACGGAAGCCGCCTTGGCCAGTTGATTCCCCTTGCCTTCGATAAAACTTTCAAAAGTATAACGGCTATGAAGTTGGGTCTTTTCGTGGTATCCAGATAGTATGGTATTTTCTTTTTGAATCAGGGGAGGGATTTCGTCTGATTTTTTATTACTGACAACAACACTGTAATTGACAATTAACGGATTATCAAAAAACTCTTTGACTGCTGAATCAATTAAATGACGGTATTTCGACTCTAACCATTCATAATGAAATTGGTTTGGAACCTGCAGTACAACGCCGTCAGAGGTGATTGTGGATATAGCTATCCCGTCAAACCAGGTTTGAAAAGCCTGTTCCGGAATTCTTTCTTTGATATATTCCAGGCAGTTATTCCAGCGTTCTTCCTTGCTCAAGGGGTATATCCTTATCCAAATTAATTATTCACAACTTATTCACATTTACCAAAATCCGCGTGTAAAAATTCGGGATGAACACGAATGGATTCCAAGTAAAACAATTGGGAATTTAAAGAGATGCCAGTTGTGGATAATAACTAAATTTTTGTTACTTGTCACTGATAATCTCAACAGAGCGCTTCAGTCCCCATAATAATTTAGCGAATTCATTTATGGATTCGTTAAATGGCTATGGCATTGAGTTCCATGACGCTTCAGCGTCCTTACATTGTTTCAGCGAATTCATTTATGGATTCGCCCCTGTAAAACTTTCCATTACACAACGAGATTCATGGTGGCAAAAGTCTATTTTTGCAGGATACCGTTATTTCCTGCGTTTATCAATCCATAATTATAATGTGTGTGCAGTAGTTTTACGCCCTGTATGATCATCGTTTTTATCATATTTATTATTGCGGTCTGGATAATTAAGGAATACATTTCCTGGAATCCATCAGCAGAAAGATTTTATTCTGAAGAGAAGATGTCTGTTCTGGGTCATCGAGGTGCATCACAACAGGCTCAGGAAAATACCAATGCGTCTATAATTGCTGCTTTTGATCAGGGCGCTAATGGAGTTGAAGTAGATATTATGAAAACGCTGGATAATCACATTATTCTCCATCATGATTTTGACATCAAACATCCACAAAATGGAAATAAGTATATTGCCGATTTGACACTTGAGGAAATTCAGGGAATCCACAACCTGCAATTCGCCGGCGACAGCTTATCCGAATTGGAAATGATACCCCAGCTCGACAATATCTTTGATAATATCCCTTCAACAGGTTTGATAAATCTTGAGATCAAAACGCGAAGGGTGCTGGCTTCAGGATTTGAAAGCGAACTTGTAAGAATTATTCAGGATCGCAAAATTATTGATCGCGTTCTGGTATCTTCATTTAACCCTATGGTGATCAGGAAAATAAAGAAAATCAACAAAGACATACATACAGGCCTGGTTTGGAGAACAAAAGATGAATGGATTTTTAAAAGACCACCCCTGCTCTTCTCATATATTGGTCGAGCCGATGCCATACATATTGATATCCATTCTGCCACCACAGAATTAGTTGATAAATGTAAACGACTTGGTCTCAAGATAAATATGTGGACCGTGAACACCATGGAAGAATTTAAACTGGCAAAATTATTTGGTGCCGATGGCATCATCACTGACGAAATTAAATACATACTGGAGATATTATGAAAAAATACATGCTGCTACTGCCACTGATACTGGCCTGCAATGAAATAGCTATTCCTGAAAATCCACAGATTACAGAAGAGGATTTATATGCCCACGAATTGTTCCTCACCGATGATGAACAACAGGGAAGATATGCCGGAACCAAATTTGAGAAACGAACTGCAGACTATGTGCAAAAATGTTTTACCTCCTTTGGACTGGAAGCCCTCGATGGAAATTATATTCAGGAATTTGATTTTATTTCTGGCGTAAAAATTGGTGAAAATAATTTCATTGCCAATGATGAAAATGGGCAGGATAGGATTTCAAACGAATCATTCTCTACATTAGGATTTTCAGAAAAAGCGCAAATATATACCGATGTGGTTTTTGTTGGATATGGTATATCCGCACCAGATATTCCATACGATGATTATGAGAATCTTGATGTGGAAGGAAAGATTGTGGTGGTACTCAGATACTCTCCAGACAGCAAAAAAAATGATGGTGATTTTGCCCAATATGCTCCACTGAGATACAAAGCAGTAACCGCCAGGGAAAAAGGCGCCGCGGCAATAATTTATGTAACTGGTCCAAATGAGGATTCCTATAATGATAAGCTGAGATCTGCAGCATCTGGTGGTGGAAAGCAAAGTGTTGGCATCCCAGCTATCCATATGAAGCGAGCCGTATTGGAAGAATGGTTGGCATCAGCAGACCATGCCAATGTCCAGGATTTACAAACTTCAATCAAAGCGCATCCCCATGCTGAACCAGCTCCAAATAGTTTCGCAATAGGCCGGAAAATCTCTGTAAGTATTGATATCGAACCTGAATTGAGCACCTCAAGAAATGTCATTGGTGTCCTTCCCGGCGCCGGTTCATTAAAAGATGAGTGGGTGGTAGTTGGGGCCCACATGGACCATCTCGGCTGGGGGGGCGAAGGATCAACCTCCATGGCACCCGATATTCATGATATTCACAATGGTGCCGATGATAATGGTTCAGGTACTTCAGCCATGTTGGAGCTTGCTGCATATTTCCCCAAACAACCCCTTGACGACAACCGGAGATCACTGATGTTTATGGCATTTGGTGCTGAAGAAGTGGGACTCCTCGGTTCTGCAAATTATGTGGAAAACCCTTTAATTCCACTTGAACAAACTGCCGCCATGTTGAATATGGATATGGTTGGTCGGTTGAATGATAACACCCTGATTGTCAGCGGAACAGGCTCTGCCGCTATTTGGGAAGATCTATTAAATGAGGTCAATACAGACAGCCTATCTCTTACTCTTGATGCTGAAGGTTTTGGCAGCAGTGATCATCAATCTTTCTATTTAAAAAACATCCCAGTATTATTTTTCTTTACCGGTGCCCATGAAGATTATCACCGCCCATCTGATGATATCGATAAATTGAATTTTCCCGGTTTGAAGAAAATTACTGATCTGGCAGAAAGAACACTTAAGAAAATTATCTATCTTGAAGAAAGACCAGAATTCCTGAAAGGTGAAACCCGCGAAAAATCCGGCCGCAGTGGCAGGGGTTACAGCGTCACATTTGGTGTGGTGCCTGATTTTGTCTACACTGGTGATGGATTTAAAATAAGTGGTGTTCGTGAAAAAGCGCCTGCTGGCAAAGCCGGAATGGAAGCCGGTGATATCATTATCAACATCAACGATATTGACATACTCAATATTCAGGATTATATGTATGCCCTCCAGAATTGTACAGCAGGTGTTGATGCTACTGTGGTAATTATGCGCGGAGAAGAAAAGATCACCTTAATCATCGCCCCACAGGGCAAAGAGGATTGACGAGGTAACTGACTCACTAAATTATTTTAAGTATCGCAGGGTGATTTTTACTGAGGGCTGAAAGGCTCTTTAGATAATTACTAACTCCCTCCAGAACCGCGTGAGCAGGGGGGGATTATCAAATTTACAAATGTATCCCCAGTCCGATAAGGAATAATTTTGCGTGATCCGCTAAGGTACTATCCACGGTAGTTCTGCTGAAGATATGAATGAGAGAGAAAAACTGAAAGGTTAAAAAGGAAAATAATATATCCCTGGCAAAGTATCTGTCCCATGTCCATGGGCGGCGTTTTCTTTTGCGCTTCATCAGGTAAAGTTGGGTAAGGGAAATCCCCAACCCAAGCAAAATATAATAGGGCCAGCCCCGGAGTAGTAAAATCAAATAATCCCAGGTGACACCGCGATAATATAAATGATCAGGAATATGTCCCCAGAGAAGATTACCAATAGCAGTGGCAATCATGGTAGCAGTAAACGTTCTTAAATAGGGTCTTTTCTTAAAAAACCGAAAAAATACCGGGTAATAAAAGGCCCGGACTAAAAACTCCCGATAATGAAAAGCAAAACGGGACCATAATGAAACGAGATTGGTCGCTTTCCATGGTTTGTTATACTGCGGATCCATATTATAACCAAGCAATCTCCAGGTCCCAACCCTGAAATGAGTCACCGCCCCGTAAATAAGAAAAACCCTCACTTGATCCAGGAAGGTAGTGATCAATACCGTGGCGGTGGAAATCGACTCCCCGGCCACATACTGACGCACAACCTGATAGGAGTATTCATATACAGTAATACCAAATTGCGAATGAATAAATAATCGTACACCCTTCAAAAACCATTGGTTAAACAAAAAATAGAACAAGGCAATGCTGATGAGTTTTACGCCGTTTATGATAATTCGATTCTTATCCAAACTATAAAAACAGCCGGCAAGATACGAATATCCCTGACCTACATACGGCGCATAACGATTGTTTGAAATTGTCGCTGGACTCATAAAAATAGATAGATATTCGATCACCGAAATATCATCCGGGATGCCATTACCCCTAAAATCCACATAATAGATAATGAGTCGTTCCCATTGCCAGAATAGGAAGATGATGCCCACAGGAACCGTCCACTCATATTGTGTTAATCCCTCTGATATTGCTCCCAATGCCGCAAAGAGAATCGGTGTTTGAATGATTAGGGTTTGAAACAACCCGACCCATTTATTCTTCTTCCTCACAATTGGATCTAAAACAAATTGTAATATCAATAGTGAAAGTCCAGCTACACCTATGGATACGAGAAGTAACATTCCCATTTGGAGATCCAATGATAAATACAAAACACCAAAAATCACCAAACTGAGAGTTTCCCTCACGGCAAAAATATTTTTATTTTGATAATGAAGAGAAAGATAGATTGTCAGATGGGCGGCGAGGAAAATCAGCGTAGTAGCCAATCCATATAAGAAGCCAAAACCGAGGAGAAACCAGAGTACAAAGGCCGCCTTTTTATATTTTATGGGGAGAAAGTATCCGCTGAGGAATGCCAAAAGGATAACGGCAAACAATACCAGGCGTTCATCCTTGGCACCAAATAACGATGTATGCTGGATATGAAGGGAACAGCCAAGATCCCTCACATTCTTAAACAGATTTTTTATCTGGATGTCAAACTTACCAAGCACATCCTGAGGAGATGGGATATCAAAATAAACCGGCGCATTGGAAAACAGGTAGGCATAGACCAATAAAACGGTCAGAACTCCCGATACAACCCAATAGTTATTGTTGGCGTTGTTTTTCTCCTGTTGTTCAGGAGTGGCCGGTGCCCCTCTGAGTTGAATCCTCATTGAATCATTTGCCGTTCTTCAATTGACCTTCAACAAATTCACTCAGCGTATTGATATTCTTGAAATTGTCGGCATTCACATCATTGGCATTAAATTCGCATCCAAAACTGGTTTCCAAAAACATGACAATCTGAATAATTCCCAAAGAATCGATCACATAACCATCAAGGAGATCAGTCGTATCTGTTATTTCACTTGCCTGGTATGAATAATTATCTTCGAGGAATTGATAGATTTTCTTTTTTACTTCAGTTGGTTCCATACTGCTCACTGGTTTTTGGGTCCATATAATTTGATAGCCATTTTCCGGCTGGGTTTACCTGAGTCTGTTAGGGGGATTTTGGGAACGATTACAATCTTTCTTGGCATCATATGCGACGGCAAAGATTTGTGAAGATATGATCTGAATGAAAGCATATCCCAAGTATCCGGGTTTGTAGGCACGATAAAAATCCATGGAATTTGGGTGAGGATATCCTGTGGATCCGGCACACCTGCCACCATATAATCTTTAATTCCGGGTAAATCTTTTACTTCAATTTCCACTTCAGCAGGAAAATAAGAATTGCCACCGCAATTGATCAGATCATCAACACGACCACAATAGCTTATAAATCCCTCTTCGTCTTCCTTCCCGATATCTCCGGTTGAAAACCAGCCATGTTTAATTTTTGATCGATATTCATCGGGATTATCCCAGAAACCACCTGTCAATTGCTCGGCTTTGAGTTGAATCTCTCCCTGCTCGCCTATGGGCATTCGATTTCCGTCAGTATCAGCAATCTTCACTTTTACACCATCAGTGGGTTTGCCAACGGTATGAAGTTTATCAGGGTGTTTTCTCGAATCCAGGATAAGCGCCCGTGAGCATTCGGTAAGTCCATATTGAAAAAATACATTGGCTTTTGGGAATAACTCCAGCAATCGTGAAATTTCCAATGAGGTGAGAGGAGCACTGGCGATTTCGATTGATTTCAGTTTAAAAACTTTATTTTTTAATCGAGCTGGATCCGTTTTCAAAAGCATTTTTATCATCGGTGGCGAGGAAAAGAATCCGTTAATTGAAAATTTCTCAATATCATCAATTAAAGTTGGGATAGATATGAGGGAAGATGGGAATACGAGGCATCCACCGGAAAGCAATGTCGACGTCACCCTCTGCAAACCACCACTATGTGTCAATGGGGCGATGAGATATTCACGATGAAAGGCATCCATGCCAATAACTTCTGAGAGAGTTGTGGCAATTTTGAGTAATTGTCTATGCGTTAGAATTGCCCCTTTTGGCGTGCCAGTAGAGCCTGAGGAAAACAGAATAAGCGCTGCGGTTTCTAAACCGGGTAGATTTTCAGATTGAATACCCATCGATCCATCATGATTGTCGATTTTTTTTAAATCGTAGTCGATACTGAATTTGACCGCTGGAATATTGAAGGAGAAATTTAAAGAATCAGTATGGAGAATAAAGGCGGGTTTTGTCTGTTCAATTATTAATCGAATTCTCTGCTGACCCGTTCGCGGCTCAATCGGGACGACAATGCCACCCAGAGCTGTAATAGCAAAAAAGGCAATGATAAATTCAGGGCCGTTGGGCATACAGAGAATGATTCTCTCGCCGGCTAGATTCTCCTTTGATCCAATATATGCCGTCGCAGTCCTGACCAAATTCACGATATCGGCATATGTGAACGTGTAATTTTCCAGGAGCACAGCCGGTTGCCCCAAATCTTTTTCATTTTTGGATAACAACAGATCCGAAAATAAATTTTCTGACAATTAAGAATCTCTCTGTGATATGCGGATTTTATAAATAATAGATAGTCTTTGTTATTTTTTATTTTCTACGGCTGAATAATTAATCATTTTATAAATATCCGCAAGAGATATCATTTCATTTTCAACTGATGAGATAGATTGTGACCTATAAAGTTTTTGATATGCTTTTTCCATTGCCTTGAGAGAGGCGCGGAAAGCCTGATTGGCAAATACAGTTACTTTGTACCCATTATCATATAAGGCCTGTGCCGAAGTATTTGAATACGTAGAGGGAACTGCAACCAGGGGGATATTGCCATCCCATCGTGACGTAAATTCAAAAACCTCCTCCGGCCCGGATTTGTTTGAATGGATAAGCAGCAGGTCGGCACCGGCATTTGAATAGGCGTTGGCCCGTTCAAGAACTTCATCGATTCCCATCCCTGCTATAAAAGCCTCAATTCTGGCGATGACAATGAAGTCCTGGTCAGTTTGGGAGTTTTTAATAATATCGATTTTTTCAACAAACTCTTTTACAGGTACAAGTTGATGTTTTAAGTCCGCAAATAAACTGTTTCGTTTTGGGTGGACATTATCTTCAATGCAGACACCGGCGACACCAGCATTTTCATACTCTTTCACCATCCTTTTCACAATGACAGAATCACCAAAACCATCATCCACATCGGCAATGATTGGAAGTGAGCAGGCCAAATGGATTTCACGACATTTATTTAGATTCTCAGTCATGGTGATTAGACCTACATCAGGTATGTTTTTACTAGTGCTGATACAAAACCCACTTGAAAACAAACATTTGAAACCTGCACTTTCAGCAAGATGGGCTGAAATACCGTCGTAAACTCCGGCAAGAATAAGAGGCTCTTGTTGGGCTAAGATATTCCTCAGTTGTGTTGTTCGTTTAATTGGAAGCCCTCCTTTTAAAATTCAAATTTAGGAAATATATGGTTTGATCAAATGATGCAATTTCTCTGAAATTTCAACAGTACCTGATTTTTCAAATTTTTTAAACCTCTGATAAGATTCAAAACCAGGGATTCGGATATTATTTGATGTTAATGATTCAAGCCAATTGGAAATTGCTGGCCGCGACATATTAATTAATTCAGGACCCATTACAATTCCAAAAATTCCCTGCTGGTTTTTATCGAAACTACCTGGGGTATTGCCTCCAAGACAGGCAAGAAGCTCAATTGCTAATCCTAAAGCGAATGATTTATAAGAATTCCCGAATGGAAGTATAGCGCCGATTCCTTTAGCGGGAAACACTGAATTTCCATCGGTACAAGGTGTGCCATCAGCATTAATTGCCGAATTTGGCGGAAGCGGAATCCCCTCATTCCGTGACTGCAGTAAGGTGCCATGGGTGATTTCACTGGCAGAAAAATCAGCAATAAAGGGGAGATCATCGGTGGGCAGGCCAATGCATAATGGATTCGTTCCGGTTACGGGAGCCAAGCCTCCCGGGTAGGTCATTCTTGCTGGACTATTGGCCATCAAAATAATTCCACAGCCATTTTCAATAGCCATTTGAGCCCAGTAAAGAAGTGCCCCACTTGGATATACAGATTTAGTTAATAGAAAACAGGAAGTATTTTTTTTAGCGTCAATACATCCCTGTTGAATCATATGCGATATTATTGGGTAACCAATATACCCGGTGCCATCGGTGAAGATAGTCCCCTGTTTCTCTCTCTTCATCTCCGGTGAGGATTGATATTGGTAAGAACCAAATTTTTCAGACGAAATTAAGTAAGGGAAACGAGTTAAGCCATGATCGGCTTTTCCATATTGTTCACATCGGATCAAATGATCAATGGTAATTTCACTGTCAGCGTAGTTAAGTTGGAGATTTGATGATAGGGATCCAATTAAGGCATTTCTTATAGATGAAACCGAGAGAGTGATCATTTTACACTCGCTTCAGCTGATTTGTGTTTTCACCCAATTCGATAGATAGTGATATGAATGGAGCCATCTGCATATCACAAAAATTAACAAAATATTATGAAGGTTTACCTAAAAGAAATGCACAATTGGACGAAAAAAAAGGATCGGCACCTTTTCAGGTGCCGATCCTTTTTCACAACAACGAGGAGTATTACTTAATAGTAATGGTTTTTACTTCTGGTTTTATAGGTTCTATTTTGGGGATATTCAATGTGAGCACACCGTTTTTAAATTGAGCCTTAATGCTCTCCTCATTAACATGATCTGGTAAATTGAATGTCCGATTGAATTTTCCAAAGCCGATTTCACTATATTGATCAGATTTATTTTCAAATTCGCTTTTCCTCTCACCGGAGATTTTCAAGATATTTTCCTGCACAGAGATGTCTATTTCCTTTTTCTCCATACCGGGTAAATCAGCTGTAATTATGTATTCCTTTTCGGAGTCATTTACAGCAAATCCTGGATTCCATGAGTCAATATTTTTAGTAAATACAGGTCGATTATTCATTACCTGGTCCATCCATGAGTCCAGTTCATTAAAAATCCTGGTTGCCGGTCTTGTTCTAATTGGTGTCCATTTTACGAGTGTCATATTATATTCCTTTTGTTTTTTTTAATTACACTTTAACTAATAATGCCCACCGCATCGCAACATCTATTCCTCAAAAAAAAACTGACATAAAACATAAATCATGACATCAAACAATGCCATCATGACAGCACGGTGTGTCATATGGGCGCAATAGTAATAAACGATTGACAAAATTGTCATCTGATGATAATTTTATTCACTATAATTGTAACGAAAATCATGATTTATGATCAAAAGCATCAAAAAGGAACCTCAATGAAAAATCTTCCACATATCTTGACAGTTTTGCTGTTAATAATAATTTCAGCAGTAAGCTGCGCCCGAAACAACGACTCCAATAGTTCTAAGATAGTTTTATCCGGAGAGATTACCAACGGTCATCGAATTATATATCTGGATGACTTAAAAGGTGAAATTCAACTTTTCGTAAATCGCGGCGATTATGTCAAGTTTATATCAAGCAAAAATTCCAGCAAATTATCAATTCCTGATTTAGCGGTCACCATTAAAATTTCAGATTCGATAGAGCGATCGCAGGTGATAAAAATGAAAGAATCAGGAAGTTATACCTTGCTTTATGATGAGATTCAGGGGACAATTAATGTTTCTGATTACAATAATCGCAACTATCAGGAGTTAAGCGTGGCAGATGCAATGAAACTACTTAAAAACGAAAATCCGATTTTACTCGATGTTAGAACGATCGGGGAGTATAAGCAGGGACATATTGACTCAGCATTGTTGATTCCTGTACAAGAACTTCAGTTTAGATTAAAAGAAATTGAATCACATAAGAATGATCCACTTCTGATTTATTGTCGTTCAGGAAACCGAAGTACGGTTGCTTCAAAAATGCTAATTGAAAACAGTTTTAACAAAGTATATAACCTTCGGTATGGAATAAAGGATTGGATAAAGCAGGGTGGAAAAGTTGTGAAATAAATTATTTATATTATTTATAAATATCACCGATTTCGAATATTATTCTACCGATTTTTGACGAACGCCGATAATATTTGTAATTTTCTGAATTGATAAATACCACAGAATAACAACAATTATATCTACAAAAATATAAACTGGCCATGGTCCAAACCATTTTTCGATATCAAGGGTTGGCTCCATCAAATCGAGAATATTTTGATCAAAAATAAAATTATAAATAGCCACTACAACGGTATATAATAGCATAGCAAGAAGACCGTTTCGACATGAATGATATGAAAGCCTTTTTCCTGAAGCAATAATTATAACCGTAAATACCAATGGACAAATATGTTTTAACCAGTAAGCAATCCACACAATTGAATGTGTTTCTATCGAAGGGACAGTTTGGTTATTTGAGATAAAAAAAGTGAGAAGATCCCCCGTCCAGGCAAAATAAAAGACTATATCAAAAAGAAACTGTGAATATCGAATAGATAGAATTATTGCCAGCAATGCCGTGATATTACATAACCAGATTTGGTAATGGGGATGATACAGAAAATTATAACTTGAGGTAATTGACAGGGCAATAGCGAGTACAACCGAAACGATTATCTTGGAATAATCCTTGAAGTATACAGCTACTACTACCAGTAAAGCTGAGATAATTAAGAGGATGATCTCAGGCAGGGGCACAATATTTAGTTTTATAATTATTATTCATTCAGTATTTATTGACTATAACACCGACAACAGAATTGTTGATACTAACAGATAATCCATGTTGAAATATTATTTTTTTATGTACGTGTGTTTTCGAAATTTAATGACAAAACCTGTATTAGAATTCAGAAATTTCTTAAATCTGATTCAAACTGACAATACTGCTTGATAACTGTAGTCTCAAACTACTTTGGTGTAATAATATTAAAATACTTTTTAACCCATAAATAGTAAGTTACAAAAATATGGTTAGCAACAGACAACTCGAAGAAAGAAATGCACGCCGTGATAGAATTATCGACGGAGCGCTGAGAGTTTTTAAAAGACTCGGTATTGATGGTGTAACAATGAACGAAATAGCCCTGGAATCAGATTTTGGCAAAGCGTCTTTATATTATTATTTTCCCTCAAAAGAAGATGTTTTTCAAGCGATTATGGAAAATGGCTGGCAGAATTTATGGGAAAGCATTGAAGACATTGTCGTTAACGAACAAAAACCAAAGAAAAAATTCTTAACACTTTTAATAACCATAGCTGAAATTGTTAAATCAAACCAAACATTATACGAGTTTTTGTTTGCCGCGCCAAAAGCAATACCTATGAATTCAGAAAATTTTGATTCATGGAAATCATATCAGAATCGATTATATTCAACAATAATGGGAATCCTTGAGGATGGAGTGGCTGCAGGTGAATTTGTTAAAATTGAACCAGAAATCCTGATGAGAGCCATTGGAGGTATATTCCATAGTTTGATTTTCCCTTCAGGTGAGAGTGCCTCTTTATCAGAGAAAGATCTTGATCTGGTGCTTTCAAAGCTCTTGGAGCCTTCCTAACTCCTTTAGATACAATTAGAATTACTCCATAAGTTCTCAATTACACATTTGTGTCAATGACAAGATTTGAAACACATCCATCAGATCAACCGATAATCCATCTAAAACCATTTGAGAAAGACGATATAGATCGCCTCATTGGGTGGGTTTCAACAGAAGAGTTTCTTATGATATGGGCTGGTCCAGAATATTCATACCCATTGACCAAGTCTCAATTAGAATTATCATTATTGAATGCTACAAAAATAAATCCCAATAATTATATGTTCACGGCATGTACACAGAATAAAGATGTCATCGGTCATGGCGAGATTATGAATTACGACCGTAAAAATAATTCTGCTACATTGGCGAGAATTTTAATTGGTCCTGGAGAATTTAGGAGTAAAGGGCTGGGCTTCCAGCTGGTTCTTGAGCTGATGAAGTATTCATTTAGATATTTAAAAGTACATCGATTGACACTGAATGTCTTTTCATTTAACGATTCTGCCATCAAATGTTATCAAAAAGCAGGATTTAAAATTGAAGGAAAATTGAAAGACGTGCGAAAAATTAAAAATGAATACTGGTCAAATATTGTAATGACTATTTTAGAAGATGAGTATGATGGATTACATGAAAAATAAAGACAATATTTATCAAAACAGACTGCATAAAGTTGAAGATTTCTCATTTGATGAAAATGTGGTGAGAGTCTTCCCAGATATGATTGAAAGATCCGTCCCCGGGTATTCTGATATTTTAAAATCAATTACTATTCTTGCTAAAAAGTTTATCACTCAATCGAGTAATGTATATGATCTCGGATGTTCGATGGGTGCCGTTACTTCAGCCATCCTTGCATCATCAATAAAGCATGATTATAAAATCCTGGCAGTTGATAATTCCCAGGCAATGGTCGATGAGCTGAAGGATGTGTTCCAGGATAAATATTTGTCAAACAGCCTAGATGTAATAAAGGATGATGTTTGCAATATACAAGTATTTAATGCCTCCTTCGTTATTTTGAACTTTACCCTTCAGTTTATATCAAAAGAAAAAAGAAATGATCTTATTAACAATATTTACGAAGGATTGAACCCCGGGGGGGCGTTGATTATTTCAGAGAAGATCACCTTTGACGATGACTTGGATCAATGTCAAAAAGAATATCATCTCATGTTTAAGAAGTATAATGGTTATAGTGATCTTGAAATAAGTCAGAAAAGGTCGGCTTTGGAAAATATTCTCATCCCTGAAACCACTACGGATCACTTTTCCAGATTAAAAGCATCAGGATTTGGCACATTTCATATCTGGCACCAGCATTTTAACTTTGTATCAATGATTGCAATTAAGTGATAGATATTAAGCTATTTACCAAGTCTGTTGAGAAAACTGAAATTCGTCAATTCTCTGATAGAATTATTGATTCAGTAAAATCACGATTTTCGAACCTTAATCATGGAGATTGGGATCGATGGTCATCTGTTATAAAAACCCTTCCGGATAATAATCATACCAAAATACAATTAGACAGCGATGTGATAACCATTGGAAATTCAGACGATGTCGACAATGAATCACGAATATTCCTTGAGTCATCATTAAGAAAACTACACCCATGGCGCAAGGGGCCTTTCAAAGTATTCAACATACTTATCAACACTGAATGGCGTTCAGATTACAAATGGAACAGGTTGAAAAACCTCATTTCGCCTCTTAAAGACAGGGTGGTTTTGGATGTTGGCTGCGGAAATGGTTATCATTGCCTGAGATCGGTTGGTGATGGTGCAAAACTTGCTATTGGTGTGGATCCGAATATTTTATATTTTTCACAATATCGGTCATTACAAAAATATTTGGGAGAAACACCAGTCCATATTCTTCCCATTACTCTAAACGATCTAAATTTTGAGTTTCAAGCTTTTGACACGACCTTTTCAATGGGAGTACTATATCATTCGAAATCACCTATTGAGCATCTGCTACAAATAAAATCAACGCTAAAATCCGGCGGACAGGCAGTCATTGAAACATTGGTAATTGATGGCTCGGTAAAGGATGTGTTGATGCCGGAGGGCAGATATGCTAAAATGAAAAATGTTTGGTTCATTCCATCATGTTTACAGCTCGAATTATGGTTGAAGCGATGTGGTTACAAAAACATTAATCTATTAAACGTTACAAAAACAACTATAAACGAGCAAAGAAAAACAGACTGGATGACTTTTGAGTCATTAGAGGATTATTTGTCTAAAGATTTTCAGCATACTATTGAGGGATATCCGGCGCCATTGCGGGCGATATTTACAGCAGAAGTGCCATAGCCAAACTAACTCAACGATTTTCTTTTAAACTTAGCGCTTGTGAAATGGATGATGAAAGTTCATCCAGGGTGAAAGGTTTTGTAAGTTTTATATCTACAACCCCCTTTAAGTCTGGATCATCATCCAAATAAATCGCCCAACCGGAAAATATTATTATTGGAACTGTGGGATCCATTTCACGGATTTTTCTTGCAACCTCTTTTCCAGGCATTTCAGGCATTCCCATATCTATTATAACCACATCATATTTTCCCGGCTGGTAGATTTTCAATGCCATCAAGGCAGATTGAAAGGTATCAATATTATGACCCTGGTTAAACAGAATTCCTTCGACACCATTTAGTATATATTCTTCATCGTCGATGACAAGAATCTTTGCTGCTTGTGGATGAGTGTAATCAATATCAGGTTCAATTTCTTCTTCATGCGGTTGGTAACCAGGGAAAATTAATTTTATTCCAGTGCCCCTTCCATAAACACTATCAACCTCTACCGAGCCGCCATGTCTCAGCATTGATCCATAGATCTGACCCATGCCATGTCCTGAATATTTCATTCCCTTGGTAGTAAAAAACGGATCAAAAATCTTTTCTTTAACTTTGTCTTTCATACCAATGCCAGTATCAGATATTTTCAAGATTATATTGTCATCCTCAGGATAAGCGCTAATGTTTAGAATGCCGCCCTCAGGCATTGCATCGATTGAATTATACAAAATATTGTTTACTGCATTTTGGATATCATCTTTATCGCCATATATCCACAACTTCTCTTCCAATTTTAAAATTGGATCTATAATAACCCCTTGATTAAATCTTATTTTTGACAGTTTAGTGTTAATTATTGATATTGTGTCCAAAATAATTGACTTCATCTCAAGTTTTGAAAACCTTATATTCTTGACTGATTTCGTAAAATTTTCCATATTATGAACGGTTGTTAAACCGTCTGTAACAGCAGCCTCAATAAAATCAATTCTCTTGAGAATAGTTGGGTCAGGGTCGTCTATCTTGATGAGTTCCAATTGATTTAAAATACCTGAAAAAACATTATTAAAATCATGGGATAAACCGGAACCAATATCCTCAAATATATCAAATCTCTTCTTTTGAAATTCTGACGCCCCTTTTTGTCTGATTGAGGAAATATTTCTAACAACGAGAATAAATCCTTGAAATTTTTCAAGATCATCGGTGAGAGGATGAGTCCGTTCTTCAAAGTACTCTGAATATCGCTTATCAAAATATTCGGTAGAGCAAACGATCTCATTACTAATGGATTTATTGAGGGGGCAATCTGAGCATGCTTCTGTCTTATTTCTGAGTAATTCATAACAGGATTTGCGTTCAATCTGGTATCCTTTGTTAAAAATTGCTCTGGCAGAAATATTGGAATCAATAATGTTAAAATTTGGCTTAACAAGCAGTATCGCATCGGTCAGATGGTTTTGAATATTAATAGTATTTATATCTATCATCTAGCAGTCTTTAGGTTAATAAAATTATTTTAAATTGCTCTATTTAATAATATTATTTAACGTAATTATAACACTAATTTACCAGCACCAAATACTATTTTTATGATTAAACTTCTAAATACTTCATGATAACAAAAATATGTCAACGATAGCAATAATAGACGATGAACCTCTAATAAGGGAATATCTACACGACTTTCTGACAGGCGAAAATTACCATGTAAATACTTTTAGTTCAGGAGAAGAAGCACTACCGATTATTAAAGAATATCCGCCGGACTTGATCCTTTTAGATCTAAAGCTACCAGGCATGTCCGGGATGGAGATACTCAAATCTTTAAAGCAGGATAATCCTGAAATCATCATCATCATCATTACCGGACACGGAGATATTAGTGCATCTGTAGAAGCCATAAAACATGGTGCCTGGGATTTTATATTAAAACCAGCAGAGCTTGCTGAAATTAATTACACGATTCAGCGAGCACTTGATTCAAAATTAAAAGATGAGAAGATATTATTTCTTCAGAATGAAAATAAAAAAAAGTTTGACACGATTATTGGTGAAAGTGAAGAAATAAAAAATGTTCTATCTCTTATCGATATAGTATCGAAATCTTCCAAAACATCTGTACTAATCAGGGGCGAGACCGGGACGGGAAAAGGTTTGGCTGCAAGGATGATTCACAATAAAAGCAAAAGGGAGCAGTACCCCTTTGTTGAAATAAATTGTTCTGCTATGCAAGAAAGTCTTTTGGAGTCTGAATTATTTGGTTATGAACAGGGAGCCTTTACCGGCGCAAATGCGAGAAAAAAAGGTTTGTTGGAAATTGCTGACCACGGAACATTTTTTCTGGATGAAATCGGTGACATGAGTTTAAGCCTGCAATCAAAATTATTAAAGGTAATCGAGGAAAAAAAGTTTTATAGACTTGGTGGCCAAAAGGAAATTTCTATTGACGTCCGATTTATCAGTGCAACGTCTAAAAATCTGGAAGAGTATATTTTAAATAATAAGTTCAGAAAAGATCTGATTTTTAGATTGAATGTGGTTTCAATCACTATACCACCATTGAAAAATCGTGGAAAAGATGTGATATTGATAGCTAATTATTATTTGAAATTATTCAACAGAGAGCTCAGGCGAAATATTATTTCGATTGATGAGTCAGCCCAAAAGGTTTTGGTGGAGTATAACTGGCCTGGCAACGTAAGGGAATTGCGCAATATAATTGAACGGGCGGTGATATTTGAAAAACGATCTGGCCTTTCTACCCACGCCCTGGCCCTCCCAAAATCAAGTGTCAGCCAAACAAGCGTTGAACCCGATGCTGAGAACTTTCAAGAATTTGAAATACCTGCAAATGGAATTTCTTTGGCTGAAGTTGAACGGAATTTAATAAAAAATGCACTCAATCAAAGTATGCAAAATAAAACCAAAGCCGCAAAACTACTCGGCATATCCAGAGACAAAATAAGATATAAAATTAAAAAACACAAATTGGACAAATAGTACATGTAAAACGGTAGGCTTTTTTGAATTGCGCCACTTCACCCGGGCAATTATCCCCGCACCGAGCCATATCCCCCACAATATATTATAAAGTTGAGATTCCGGTTAATAAACTTAGAAAATGTGGTATGCAACGTATTATCAACGATATAGATGATATTTCCAGAGAATTCTAGTTATCGTATATGCATTAATAGCGCTGTATTTCATCATATATCATATATATAACTGCCGCGGCACAAATATTGCCTAATAGATGTGAATTTAGTCAATTAATTTTGAAAATAAAAGGAAGATAAAATGAAGATTACAAAACGCAACCAACTTATACAAATTGTCATAATGGGATTGTTAATACTGTTTTCAGCATATTCTTGTGATAATAATGGTATCATGGAACCTCAGGATGAAATTAACTCAATTTCTCAACCTGTTGGTATACCCAATGATCAATTTCAGCGTATAGGCTGGAATGCTGAAGCCAAATCCCAAATGAATCAACTTGCCCGGGGCAGTCATTCACATATGATTGTAGCCAATAATGGTGGTTCAGTTGGAGGATCAGTAACATTTGACAACACTGTTGAAATACCCGCCGAAGCTCTTGGTGAAAACACAATGGTTACCGTTGAAGTTATTGTAGTTGAGAACCATAACCAGGATGGCGCTGAAGTTGACTTTCTACCCAGTATGGAGTTTCTTTCAGACGTAGTAGTTACACTTTCCTGGTCATATCTTGAGTTAGCCGATGATGAAGAATTTGAAGCATTTTATAGCCAGGATGATGGTGAAACATGGTTTGAAGTAAATGCGCTTGAAGTAAACTTTGAAGATGAAACTCTGTCATTTCAAATTGATCATTTTACCCGATTTGCCTGGGGAAAAAGAATTATTGTTAATGAGGAAGACTAATTATCAATTGTAGATAATTTCTAAACAATGAGTTCATTAAAAAATCAATATCAATGAAAACAAACCTCAACCAGGCATTTTTAGTAAAAGTCTTTGATACGGCTTCCGCATCATGCGGCAGTAGTTTTGGAGGCAGTTACTCAAAGATCAAGGATGAGCGCGAGAAATTCCTAAAGGATGTCTGGCTTAACCCTCAGGATGATGTATCTACTGAGGAATCAAAGGCAGTATTATTTAGAGATATTGATTTTGAGAACATAATCACCCATGCTGCCAATTACCTGAATGGATCAGACTATACTATTTTCCTGTTTGAGATAGTCAATATATCTATTCAGTTTGGTAGAAGAAATAAGGCCGAAGGAGTACTAAAGTCTTTATTCTCATTGTATAGTTCATTCATAGATAAAAAAACTAATGCCGATTCTCATGCTGTATACGGCGATATCTTCCTTTCAAAGAATGAATATGAATCAGCGGATACAGAGTATAAGAAATCATTAGCGATATATAAGGAGCTGGGGTCAGCGCAGGGTATGGCCTCAGTGATAAATTCAATGGGTATATTAAAGATGGAAAGTGGTGCCCAGTATATTGATGCAATTACAGATTTCAGGGAAGCCAAGACAATCGCCAGACGGAATAATATAAAATCAGAATTCCAGAATGCCATATTAAATTTATCCAATGTATCAATCATGATGGGTAATTATGAAGAGGCCAGAGAAAACTTTGAGAGTCTCTTACCTGACCTCAGAGAAGATGATGATTTAGATATGCTTGCCAGGGTCCATCACAATCTTTCCATCGTAAATAAATTCAGTGGTGAATATGATGAAGCCAGTGCCAACCTCAAGCTCAGTATAGATATATCCAGGGAATTAAATGATATCCCGCTGTTGGCATTATCCTATTTAGAGAAAGCAGAAATATCATATAGAATGAAAGATTATCATTCAAGTGCCGATCTGGCCACAACAGCATTCCATCTTTTCCATGACATCGGAGATAAGGTCAGCTGTGGTGATATTTATAAAATACTTGGAATGATAAACAGCGATATGGATCAGGATAATCTGGCAGAATCATTCTTTAATACAAGCCTCAAAATAAATAAACAATATCACTTCCCTCTAAGTTTAGGTGAAACTCTTTTTGAAATGGGTGAACATGACTATAAACGAGGAAATATTGATAGAGCCAAAGAAAATTATCAGAACGCTAAAACTGCATTTGTAGAAATAAATGCCAATAAGAAATTATCTGTAGTTGAAAAACGCCTATCTGATTTTTCTAACTGATGAAATTCTAATACATCCTCTCCACCTCCCTACATAACTTTTACTAACAAATCCAGAACTACCCTTCTCTCAAATTCGATTATTATCATTCTAGTGTTTTGATGGTCTGAGTTATTGAATACATTATGAATCTGAATTTAAGATATACGATTAAGTACTCTAATAATTGATAACTTAATTGTACTGTAAAATCACAATAAAGGTAAAAAAGGAAAAGTAGAAAATGATACTGTTATATAATATTACAATCCTTATCAGTGGGATTATTATGGCTTTGTCGCTAATTCCAATCCGGCGTTTGATTACTCATTTACCAAATGCAAAGTTGAGATATAAATGGGATATATTGGGGGCACTCATACTTCTATTTATTACCGGATATATTGTTTTTCTATTTTCCTATTGGACAGATTTTAATCACGACCCGGATATAGTCGTGCCCATTCTATTCTTTTTTGCATCAATTTTCCTCTACCAGATAACAAGTCTTTCACTTCAAACCACAATTGATGCAAAACGCATCTCGAAACTTGAGCATGAAAATATCATGGATGACCTCATTGGTATTCATAATTTCAAATATTCCAATAAACGCCTCATTGAAGAAGTGGAAAGAGCCAAGAGATACGGTCACAATTTATCTATTATGCTGGTTGATATTGATCATTTCCATGTGGTCAATGATACCTATGGACAACAGACTGGGGACGAAGTATTAAGGCAGGTTGGTAAATTAATATCAAAAATGATTCGGGATACAGATGTAGTGGCTCGTTTTGAAAGCAAAGAAATCCTTGTTATCACTCCACACACTCCTATCGCTGCGATTCTACGCCTTGCTGAAAGATTAGGAGAGGCGGTAACAAAACTAAAAATGATTCCCGCCGATGAGAAAAATAACGAGAATAGCTTTGAAGTATCAATTAGCGGGGGAGTTGCAGGCATTGATGAAAATATTGCTTCTGCCAAAGAATTAGTCGAAAAAGCTGACAATTCATTGTTTGAGGCTAAGGATACAGGACGAAATAAAATAGTCTGTCATCAATTAAATGAAAATTGAAAAACATGATGACACCCGAGAATTCTGGGACTCAATAGCTTCTGATTGGCATACCCAGGTTGGTTTAGACGGAGATGTAAACCGGAGACTGAATTCAGATCCAGTATTATGGGAATTTGCCGGTGATGTAAATGGGTTGACGGTATTAGATGCTGGTTGTGGAACCGGTTATTTATCTCTGAAGTTAGCAGAAAAGGGTGCCATCGTCACCGGTGTAGACTTTTCCCCCAAAATGATTCAAATTGCCACAGAAAATTCAAAATCAGCAGGTCAGGATATTTCATTTTTAGTAGATTCATGCTCCAATTTAAAATCAATTAAGGATAATCATTTCGACCTGATTGTTTGCAATTATGTTCTAATGGATTTACCTGATCTAAAAGGAGCGATATCTTCATTTTACAGAATACTCAAAGAGAAGGCAGTAGCAGTTCTGATATTTTCACACCCGGCATTTCCGCAGGGAAAATCAACTAAAATTGGCAGCAGGAAACAAGTCTCATATCAATGGGATTTTTCATATTTTGAACAAAGGAGATGCACTGACCCCCCGTGGGCCCATTTTAAAAATGACTTTATCTGGTTCCATAGACCATTATCAGACTATTGGAAGGTTTTTAAATCAGCTGGATTTGAAGTAACAGAATTTGAAGAACCGAGATTGACCCTCCCCAATAAAGATACAATGATAGATCCTGAAAAATTAAATAACTGCCAGACCAGACCCTATTCAGTTGCTTTCAAATTGAATAAGCAATGAGACAGCTCTATTTATTTTAATGAAGATAAAAACCCATGATCATTATGGTGATTTGACCCGGAAACTATTTTTAATGATGGATGAGTTGTCATTAGAAAAAACTCGAAATTGGTGGCAAAAATACATGAAGTATGTGATTGAATTCAGGGGTATTGGTATCCCTCAAATTCGAGCACTTCTAGTGAATTGGCGAAACGATTGCAAAATCTATGATATGACTTATGCCGATCAGTATGATATTGCATTGTCATTATTCACAGGCGAAAAAGCAGAAGATAAACTTGCCGGTATTCTCTATATTGAAAATTATCTGGTGGATAGGGTTGATTGGAAAGATCTTTATAATGGCTATGAGAATATTTATGACAGACATTTAATTTTTGATTGGAATATTTGTGATTGGTTCTGTGTCAGAGTTCTGGGATCTACCTTAAAAAAATACGGCAAAGAATTTGGTGTAGCATTATCAAAATGGAAAGATGATGAATATTTGTGGAAGGCAAGATCATCTGTCGTGCCCTTTATAAAGGTTGCCAAAGAGGCACATTACTATCCAATAATAGAAAACAATTGTCAGACTCTCATCAAAAGAGATGAGCGATTTGCCAAAACATCCGTTGGTTGGCTTTTAAGAGAAATATCAAAACATGATGCAGTGTTTGTAACATCCTTTATAAATACTAACATTTCAAAATTTACCGTCGAAACAATAAAAAACGCGACCAAATACTTGAACGATGATAGACAGAAATTCTTAACTAAATTGAAACATTTACAATCATGAATAAATGGGATGTCCGTTATGATTTGGATGAATATGTATACGGAAAAGATCCTAATATTTTTCTTTCCGAAAATAGCGGTATTTTTTCAGGTAAAAATATATTGTCTCTAGGTGAAGGCGAGGGACGAAATGCCGTTTATCTTGCAAAATGTGGATTTAATGTTACCGCAGTAGATTCGTCCATTGTTGCATTAAAAAAAGCACAAAATCTTTCCAGGGAAAACGATGTATCACTAACCACAATTTGTGAAGACCTGTCAAATTTTACAATTGGATGTCAAAAATGGGACGGTATCATATCTATCTTCTGCCACACATCACCAGACTTGAGATCTAAAATTCTTAAAAACAGCGTCGCAGGATTACGTCAGAATGGAATCTTCCTTTTAGAAGCATACACAAAGGATCAACTGAATTATAACACCGGCGGTCCTCGAGTGGCGGCCCTGATGATGTCGCTGCAGCAATTAAAATGTGATCTGAGTGAATTGGATATAATTCATGGTGTTGAATTAATAAGAAAAATAAATGAAGGAAGTTTGCATTGCGGTACCAGCGCAGTTGTACAGATTTTGGCCATAAAGAGGCGACCACAAAAATGAATTAAAAATCGTCTCACCAGTTTGAGAAGTTTCGTATATACAAACACTGTTAAATTACTTGCTTTGCAATTACACGCTTTAATGACATCCATTCATCACAATCAATTATGAGGAATAAATGAAAAAATCGAAAGGACACACCTTTCATATCCCAGTAATGGGAACAGGTTTTACAATTGATACACCATTAAAGGTGGCCCATCTTGGTATCTCATCAGTGATTTCAATTATCGATGATGTGCTTGTAGAGAAAATGAGAAAATATTACAGCGAGAAAATGGATATTCCTTTTAACGAGATTTCCACAAAAATCGAAGATTTCCGCGCCAAAAGAATCACAGCCTACCTCAATCTTGTTAACGACTTGGTGAAGAAAAAATTTTCTGAATTAAAAAACAGTCATGCTGAAAAAAACCCAGAAATTGGCAAGTATTTCGACATGCTCCCGGATTATTCAACCCTGCAAAAAGAATTTCAAAGAATTAAAAACAAGTATAATTATGGTGACAAACTGCAATCATGGATAGGTGAAAATCTACGTCCTGGTGGAATCGATGTTAACATTATGACGAAAGTTGATAAAACCAACTTTAACAAGAAAAAAGAAAAACTCACCATTGAACATAACGATGCTCATGCTGCCTTAAGAGGATTCGCCATGAGTGACCTTGATTCCTCAGTCATATTTTCAGCAGGAATGAACCCAAGGTTGTATGGGTATATGGAGCATTTTGAAGATTTTTATCCTGATAAAACAGGATATATCAAAAAGAAAATTGTCATCAAAGTAAGTGATTACCGGTCAGCATTAATACAGGGAAAGTTTCTGGCAAAAAAAGGTCTATGGGTTTCAGAATTCAGATTAGAATCAGGACTGAACTGTGGTGGACATGCGTTTGCTTCTGATGGATACCTAATGGGTCCCATACTTCAAGAATTTAAAGAAAATCGTGCAATCCTGCAAAACACCCTGTACGAAATTTTCACAATGGCCTTAACAAAAAAAGACCGCTTCCTCCCTGAAGACGTTCCGTCCATGATGATTACCGCTCAAGGTGGTGTCGGAACCTCGGATGAACATGAGTTTCTCATGGAAAATTATGGTCTTGATTCTGTTGGATGGGCAACTCCCTTTTTATTAGTCCCAGAGGCAGCTAATGTGGATAAAACTACTGAACAATTACTGCAAAATGCCCAAGAAGACGACTTATACCTGAGTAAAATTTCACCATTAGGAGTCCCTTTTAACACTATACGTGGAAATACAAAGGATATTGAAAAGGAAACACTGGTGGAAAAAGGTAACCCCGGAAGCCCATGTCCTAAGAAATATCTTAAATCCAACACTGAATTCACCGATTTACCCATTTGTACTGCTTCCAGAAAATATCAAAATTTTAAGATTGAAGAATTAAAAACTCAAAACCTATCTATGCATGAGTTTAATCAGATGGTTAAAAAAATCACTGACAAAGCATGTTTATGCCTTGGACTTGGGACATCAGTCCAACATGTTAATAAAATGGATTTGAAAGCAGATGGTGAAGCGGTATCAATTTGTCCCGGTCCCAATATGGCATATTTCTCAAAAGTAATATCCTTGAAAAAAATGGTCGACCATATATACGGAAAAATCAATATAATTGATAGAACCGATAGACCGCATATGTTTATAAAAGAACTCACCTTATATGTTAACTATTTAGTTGATAATATAAACGAACTGCATGGAACTATTTCTGAAAAACAGGTAAAGTATTTCCAAAAATTCAGAGAGAACCTATTGGATGGTATTAAGTACTATCACGAATTATTTTCAAATGCAGAACAGACTTTTCAGGATCTGAAAATTGATGCACTGCTTCAACTTGAAGAAATTGAAAATACGCTTTACGATGTGAAGATGATAATTGAAAGGAATGTTCTTCAGCCAGCCTGAGTTAGAAAATCTACATCAATTATTTTAAAGTCGATGGATATCATCCAATCTTACTGACAATCCTTATAAGCCACAGATCGAAATTGCTTACTAAAGATGCTGATAAAATATATTTTGTCATTTCCCTGACACTATAATAAGCAAAAAATATAATTAAGTTTATCGGCCAGATTCGTAACGGGTTTTGTTTATTATTTACCAAATTTCAATTATTTAGGCAGAGATGTAATAATGAAAACAATATATATCGTAATTAGACACATTTTTGTGTTTTTGACAATATTGACAGGATTTTCTATATCACAAGTATACGAATTGGGAAATACCATAACCTTAGAGCATCAAAATCTCGATCTTTCCGTTTGTGCTGGTGGTGACGATATATTAAACCTTTCCAGTTATAATCACAATATTAATGGCGGTGATGAATATGTTATCTGGTTAGATGTTTTTGCACCCACCTGATATACCTGCCAGCTGGAGGTTCCAGATAACGAAGATTTAGCACAAATGTATTCTGACCAGGGACTGGTTTATATCCAGGCTGGTATTCTGTGGACTGAAACCATGAATTGTTCTGACTGGTTCAATCTTGGTGAAGATGGATATCCGGTAATTATTGATGATTCTGAAGACGAAAATTTTGTTGACTGGTTTGGACCGCCATATCCCAAAAATGTCATCTTAAACAAGGACATGGAAATCATCCACATAAGTTTCGGTCGTCATTATCCTGCCATCGAATCGGGTATTCTGCTTGGAATGAGCCAATTATCAATTAACGAAGATATGGAACCAGATTTCTACTTTAATTCGGATATTCAACCTTTTGATTATTCTGATACAAACCAAACAAATCCCCTCATAAATTTTGATGATAACGGCCAAATGCATCTTGTTTGGTTTCAAGGAGAAGAAAACTTTGCAAATATTTATTATTCGCGTTCGGATGACTTTGGTGAAACATTTTCCGATCCTGTAATGATAAATTCTATTGAAGGATCTGTACTGAATGCATTAGAAGACCAGCCAGTTCTGAAAACTAATAATGAAAAGATCATAATATTGTGGACAGACACACGGCTTTCAAGTAATGCTATTTTTATTTCGGAATCATTTGATGGCGGCCTCACCTTTGTAGAAAACCGGGAGGTCAGTAACCCACAACTGTCATCACGATTTCCTGAATTCGAAATTGCCCCGGATGGCATATATCATCTTTTATATTACGTGTTCGAAAATGATGAGATAGCTGGCACCCGATATGCCTGGTCCAATGACAGTAGTTCGTCATTCAACCCTGATATTGAAATGGATTTAACTGGGGGATATGGTACACCTTGTCCCACAGGCGCTCCTGATATGGAGTTTTCAAATGATGGTGATATTTTTATTGCCTTTAGAAATTTTATTTATAACGAGAGTGATCCGTTTGTTTCAAAAATATTTCATGGATCAACAGAGGTATACTGGACTGGGCCCCTTTACTGGTCCGAATGGAGCACTGATGTTTGCCCACCCTCAAGACCGGTTCTCGAATTGAATTACAATAGAATAGCCAGTGCATTTTCAATTTTCGATCCTGAGCAGACCTATATCCTTTTTGGAGTACAGGACGACTCATGGTTTGAACTGCCTTCACCGGTAGACCCAGTCCAAATCAGCCAATGGCAGGGATCACCATCTATAGTATTTGATGAAGAGTATCTCCATTCGGTTTGGGTGGAATCGACTCAGTCAAATCAGAATATATATTATGGTTTTGGCAAAACGTATGAACAGGGAATATTCAACAGACAGCAGGTAAATGACAATACTGTTCAATCCAATACTTTTGCTCAAAATCCGTATATTGATATTTATCAAGGAGAATTATTTTGTGTGTGGTCTGAGATGGATAACGGAATTTTTCAAATATTTTTTTCCCGAACCATTCAGAATATTCCCTCTTACGGTGATATAAATCAGGATGACCAGGTCAATATACTGGATATCATTTTTCTCATGAATTTTATTCTTGGTGAACAGGAATATTCTGATGAACAGTTACAGCTTGCAGATTTGAACCAGGATGCAGAAATCAATATTCTGGATGTGATTAATCTAATCAATTTGATATTGGATCCTTCTATAGATTAATTTCATCTTCACCCAGTTCATCTCTAAGCAAAAGCGCTGTACATGCAGAAGCAAGAACAAGTTTATCACGGCCATTTAAAGAATCGTTTAACCACACAATTCCCCCATTTAATAATTGAACTGCAGCGACTATTTGATCTTCATCATGAAATTCATAGCCGATAATTTTTGGCCCAAAGGATCCCTTCTCCAATTCACGGTTTGGTAAAATACGATAGTTCATCACGGGGCCAGTTAAAAATCCCTCCGAAGTATCCTCAAACATGATTTCATTCGGATTGTATAAAACCAGGTCAATGACAGTGCTGTCAGTATCAATAATGATTTTTGTGGTAAATAAATCTGTTACATCGATAGGAATGGATATTTTACTATTCAAAACATGAATTTTTGTACGCTTCATCTTACCAACACAAAATACCTGTGTAGAATTTCCATTCCCATCGTATAAAATATAGCTGTATTTTTGCTGAGACTTTTCAAAATCTGCCAAAAAATGAAATGACGAACCTGTTTGCCATCCTCCCTTTATGGTGCTGGTATTAAATTCACCAAACCGAATAACCTTCTTTAATTGCCATCCCTGGGTACCGGTGACTTTCATTGGTTGAGATGTTGATTTTAAATGTGGGTCAATTTTCATAATAACTGGCTTACAGCCAATTATTGTAAGCAGTACGATAACATAGATATATTTTGCAGACATGATAGTTTTCCTATTAATATAGTGAATAAACATACATAGAGCCGGTTTGGTTGGCAACCCAAAAGTAATTAAAAATATAATTTGCTATATTTATCCAATTAATTTAGAAAATGTTAAATAAACGCCTCTATATCTTTCGACATAAATTCCCACACAAAAAGATTCAATATTTCTTGCTATTTATGCCTTTGTGGTAAACAATAAATCACATTAAATTAATTAGATTTATTTGAATCGATATATAGCCAATTTCATATATCAACAGAAGCATTTTTAACCGTTTACCATAACAAAGGAGTATAACCACGGCACAGATTTTCACCAAACAATGGAATCTGCTACCTCTAATAGCAGGTGCAGCAGGAATGGTTGCACTGGTTGGAGCCGTAATTGGATTTACTTATTTTGGGTCCCCAAAATTTACCGATGTGGGGTACCGACCCGAACAACCTGTGCAATACAGTCACAAATTACACGCCGGTGATCTGGGCATAGATTGTCGATATTGCCATGTCGGTGTTGAGTTATCTTCAAAAGCGATCATACCGCCGACACAGACATGTATGAATTGTCACATACTAATAAAACCCGATAGTAAACTTCTTGAACCAGTTCATGAAAGTTGGGGTAATAATACAGCCATCGAATGGATTAGAGTCCATAAAGTACCAGACTACGCATTTTTTGACCACAGCGCACATGTTACCCGCGGAGTTGGATGTGCAAGTTGTCATGGAAGAGTAGACCAGATGGAGGAAGTTATGCTGGTTGAGCCCCTGAGCATGGGTTGGTGCCTGGATTGTCACAGAAACCCTGATGCCCATCTTAGACCACTTGACAAAGTTACTCAGATGGATTGGACAGCACCGGAGAATCAATTACAGCTTGCTGAAAAAATTAAAAAAGAACGTCACATTAATCCGCCAACAGATTGTACAGGATGTCACCGATGAGAATAGAAAAAAACGATAGTTTCATAGATGCAGAAATATTGGATAATTCCAACGGTGAAAACTCCAAAATGAATACGTCTGCTGATAGATTAACTATCCCTGCAAAATCCAATGGCAAAGATTACTGGCGTAGCCTGGATGAGCTGTCCAATACTGACAAATTTCAGTCATTTGTCGAAAACGAGTTCCCCGAAGGTACTATTGACATGCCCTCGCAGGTATCCCGAAAGAAATTCCTCGGGTTGATGGGTGCTTCACTGGCACTGGCAGGTCTCACTGCATGCCGACGACCCATTGAAAAAATACTTCCTTATATTAAAGCACCTGAAGAGATTATACCTGGCATACCAAAATATTATGCATCAGCAATGCCATTTGGTTTGAATTCTTATGGCATTGTTGTTGAAACTCACGAGGGCCGTCCGACAAAAATCGAAGGAAATAAAGGACATAGTTCATCCATGGGCAGGGCAAATTCATTTGTCCAATCCTCTGTTCTAAATTTATATGACCCAGATCGCTCACAGGCACCAAAACATCTTGGCAGAGAAGTAACCTGGAAAGCATTTCAGACGTTTTGGAAACCAGAACATGAACAATTTCTTGAAAACGATGGGGAGGGTCTTGCAGTACTCAGTGAGTCATTCGCCTCTCCCACTCTTAATAGACTTAGAAATTCCTTCCTCGAGAAATTTCCAAAAGCAACATGGGCTGCATACGAACCGGTATCAGATGAAAATATTTATAGGGGATTAGAAATTGCCACTGGGCAGGTATATCAGCCGATCAATCATTTTGATAAAGCTGATGTAATCCTCTCTATCGATTCTGACTTCTTGTATTTGGAATCAAGTGATATAGTAAGCTCACGGAGATTTGCCGATGGCCGGAGAGTTACTACCGAAAACGATTCCATGAACAGGTTATACTGTGTTGAAAACAGTTTTTCTGTAACTGGCGGTATGGCCGACCATCGTTTGATTATCCCCTATAATCGGATTGCCGCTTTTACAGCAGCTCTAATTACCGAATTAAGAAAATCAGGAATAAGTATCAGCACACCGGATGCAATTGACCAGATTGATGTGTCAGGTATAGATACTAAATGGGTTCGTATTCTTTCAAATGATCTTGTTTTCAATAAAGGCAAAAGTCTGGTAATTGCCGGATATCGACAGTCCGCCGAAGTTCATGCCATGGTATATGCCATTAATGATGGTCTTCAAAATAACGGAAAAACTATATATTATCACCAGCCGGAGGATCGGCTGTATCCCCGCAAAAGTGAATTCAAATCCCTTGTTAAAAATCTTGAAAGTGGTAAAATCAATACGCTGATCCTTTCAGATATAAATCCTGTCTATTCAAATTCAGCAGATACAGATTTTACTAGTGCAATGAAAATGGCCAAAAATGTCATTCATTATGGTGTATCAGAAAATGAAACTTCTGCCCTATGCAATTGGCATTTACCTGGAATTCATTACCTGGAAACATGGGGAGATGTAAGGTCATTTGATAATACTCTCAGTGTAATACAACCAATGATTGCACCATTATTTAAAGGTAAATCTCAGGCTGAGTTGTTCAATACGCTTTTGACCGCAGAATTTATCTCTGATTATGATCTTGTAAGAGAAACATGGAAGTCACTTCTGGTCTCACAGGGTTTTGATAAACAATGGCAGCAGGTTCTACATGATGGTTATCTTGCCGGTTCAGATTCACACCCAGAGGAAACCTCTATAAATAAAAGATCAATTACTGCCGGATTAAATAATTTTAACCCAGGAACAACCAAAGGCATTGAAGTCGTCTTTGCCAAATCCTCTGCAACATTTGACGGCAGATTTGCCAATAATGGCTGGCTGATGGAAAATCCTGATCCCGTTACAAAAGTATCCTGGGATAATGTGGCATCCATAAGTGAAAAAACAGCGACAAAACTTGGATTGAAAAATAAAGAACTTGCTGAGTTTTCAATAAATGGACAAAAAGCAACTGTACCTATCTGGATTATGCCTGGCCATGCCCATAATTCAATTACTATGACTTTAGGATACGGAAGAACATCAGGTGGAAGAATATCAAATAATGTCGGTGTCAATGTGAATCGATTAAAAACGTCTGATTCTTACCTATCCTCAGATGTTTCCGTCACTGGCACCGGTCGTTCATTTCTTATTGCCTGCACACAGGATCATCATGGGATGGGAAGTGAAAAACTGGTTGCAGATCAGATTCAGAAAAGATTGCCCATGATTGTTCGTGAATCCACATTGGACGAATATAGGTCTAACCCTGATTTTGTCAATGATGTGGTTGAACAGCCTGAATTATCATCTTTATGGAAAGAAAAAGAATATACGGAAGGTTATCAATGGGGAATGTCCATTGACCTCAATGTATGTACAGGTTGTAATGCCTGCTCCATTGCCTGTCAAAGTGAAAATAATATTCCTGTTGTCGGTAAAGACCAGGTAGAAAAAGGACGTGAAATGTCCTGGATTCGACTGGACAGATATTTCTCAGGTGATGTGGAAAACCCTGAAATGGTCTTTCAGCCTATAGCCTGCCAACATTGCGAAATGGCCCCATGTGAACAGGTTTGCCCGGTGACAGCTACGGTACATGATGATGAAGGATTAAATGCCATGGTTTATAACCGTTGTGGTGGGATCCTCT
>JGI24923J38494_100523_pt1 | contig 43513 bp, 35 predicted proteins | sample LinPFosplate11_FD_38494 | JGI IMG/M metagenome (IMG submission 38494) | reverse complement strand
TCGAGCTCGGTACCCGGGGATCCCACTAAAATTTTAGTCCTGCCAGGTCAGCATGGTACATAACTGAATTAATATGATAGATTATCAGGGATGTATAAATCTGCGAAAACAACACGAAGAAAATTTTTACTCGGTAGCGCATCTGCAATTGGCCTCTCTTTGAACTACTCAAAACCTGCTATTGCCAATCTTGGCGATACTAAACCCTATCGATCGTGGGAAGATCTGGCGAGAAAAAAATGGACCTGGGATAGCATTACCCATTCTACCCACGGTACCAATTGCACAGGCCAATGTGCCTTCAATGTGTATGTTAAAAATGGCGTGGTCTGGCGAGAAGAACAGCAAGGCGAATACGGTGCTTCAAGTGATGCTCCAGATTACGGTCCTAGAGGCTGTCAGAAAGGATTGCGTCACTCCAAGTACATGTATGGCAAACAAAGAATTTTATACCCTTTAAAAAGGGTTGGCGAGAGAGGACAAGGCAAATGGGAAAGGATTTCTTGGGATCAAGCGATGCTGGAAATTGCAGACAAATTCTTGGATTACAATATCGAATTTGGCCCGGAATCTGTAACCTGTGGATTGGGTACCCAAATGATTATGAAACGGGCATCTTATGCCAGCCTTCTCCGCTTTGCTAATATCAGTGGCGTGCAAATGCCCGAAGCTTTTGCTGGTGTGGGGGATCTGTTTACTGGTGCCCAAATAACTTTAGGCCATGTCACTCTTGGCAATACAATGGCAGAAATTTATAAATCCAAGTGTTGTTTAATTTGGTTTTGCAACCCAGCTGTCACTCGAATACCAGATGCCCATTTTTTCTGGGAAGCAAAATACAACGGCACTGAAGTCATTTCCATTTCCCCTGATTTTAATGCTAGCGCGATGCACGCAAGCAAATGGTTAAACCCAAAACCTGGCAGCGATATCGCATTGGCAATGGCGATGGTTCACACTATCTTGAAAGATCGGAGCTTTGATACCGAATACATCAAAGAACAATCTGATTTACCTTTTCTCGTGAGAGCAGATAATCGCAAATATCTCAGAGAAACTGATTTTGATACTCCTGAGGCAAGGGATAATCTGTTTTACCTCTGGGATGAGACCACCAACGCTCTTGTGGAAGCCCCAGGGACAGGTACACCGACAGCCCCACCTGGAACTCCTGAACATCTGATTAAACTGCCATCCATTGAGTTGGCTGGTATTGATCCTGCAATTGAGGGTGAGTGGACTGTTGAAACAAAAGATGGACCGATAAGGGTCACAACGGTTTTTGAACTAACTAAAAGACGTGCAGCTCAGCATACCCCTGAAATGGCTCAAGAGATAACCGGGATTCATGCGGATATCATTCGCCAAGTAGCAAGAAAATTTGCAAGTGCAAAACCCAGTATGATTTATGCAGGCTATCGAGCTTCAAAATATCTGCACGGTGATCTATTGCAGAGAGCCTTGTTTTTACTTCTTTGCATCACTGGCAACACAGGAAAAGAAGGTGGTGGACTAACAATCACCAACCTTGCCAAAGACGATGCCGTGTTTCCATTTGCTTTGTCAAACCCAGCTGCTGCTTTCAGGGTTGCAACTCTCTCTCGCTGGGATTATGTTCACGCTGACATGAAAGAACTTAATCGAGATGCTTTTGGAGCGGAATTGGCAGAGGAAATGGATAAATACTTTCAAGAATCGGTGGACCGTGGTTGGTTTCCGGATTACTCCAAAGTACCTTGGAAAATGGCCATGTTCTCAGGAACCAATGCAGCAGCCTGGCGTTCATCGGGAAAAAGATGGCGCGAAACCGCTTTTAGTAAGTTGGAAACCATTGTCAGCTTTGCAACGGATATGGGAATAACTTCCATGTATTCTGATTACGTTCTCCCAATCGCCCATCACTATGAGCGGCATGATTTTCACCTGGAGCCAAGAACACCTTACATGCAAGTCATCGACAAAGCAGTCGAGCCTTTAGGGGAATCTGTTGACGACTGGACGGCTTACAAAAGATTGGCAGAAGCCATTAGCAAAAAAGCAATAGAACGTGATATACAGCCTATAGATGACAATGTCATTGGGGTGCCTATTAAAAGAGACTTCAAGAAATTTTTGGATGACTACACCAAAAATGGATCAATCAAATCGGTAAAGGATGTGATCCAATTCTTACTGGATAATTCCAGTGGAATCCAGAGTGTGTCATACGACGAGTTAGCAGAAAAAGGTTTTCTCAGAAACAAGGGCTCAGAAACAACTGTACACAGCAAAGAATCACCCTATTACTCCGATATTTGGGAAAGCGTCCACGAAAAAAGGGGCTACAAGACACTTACCCATAGGCAACAGTTTTATATCGATCACGAATGGTTCTTTGAGTTTGATGAAGTCTTGCCTAGGCACATAGATGCTTTGGTTAATGAAGGTTATCCAATGAAAATGATCATGGGACATGCAAGGCATGGTGTCCACAGTATGTGGCGAGATGACAGCTTTCTGTTGAGCTTACAAAGGGGAGAGCCCGATATTTACGTCAACCCAAAAGATGCTGAAAAGAAAGGGGTTGTTGATGGGGATTTGATTCAAATATTTAACAAGACAGGTTCGTTTATTTGCCAAGCCCACCTAACCTCTGGTGTGGGCCAAAACATGCTGTACATGTATCATGGCTGGGATCCAATGATGTTCAAAAACAGACAAAATTTTGGTGCCGTTATTCAAACTGCTGGTCTCATCAAACCAACTTCACTCGCTGGAGGTTACGGCCAGTTGGGTTGGAAGCCATTTGCCTATGAGCCCAACCATACTTTCCATGATTACACCTGTGACTTTGAAAAGTATCAGGGAGTTTAGCCCGACAAGACCTCCGTCACTAACATAGATTAAAAGACGTCTTCTCTCGGTACCGGCTTCAGCAGTAAAAAAATCATTGCAGCTAGAATAATTGGAATGATCCCTACATAGGTATATGCCATATTCCAACCAAAGTTCGTTGCTGCATATGTTATCGCCAATGGTCCCAAACCAAAGCCTAAATTGATCGCCAATGTACCTGAAAAACTTGCTGCTGTTGCTCTTAGTTCTGCTGGGAAATTCTCTGCAATAAATGTTGCCATTACCGCATAGGCACCATAGAAAAATAAGGTCATCATCCCATACATAACCAAAACTTGGGTCCAACTCTTAGCCCACCATATTAAGAAGACGAATGCTATACTGCCCAAGAGTGCCCAGAGAATGATGGTGTTTCTTCGAGTCAGCAAAAACTCGCCGACAATTGCTGCTGCTATATAGCCAAATGCACCAATACCATAGGAGTAGCCAACGATTTTGATGGCATCAACTATATCCCAGCCTCTAGCTTGAGTGAAATACAAGACCAGCATCAAAGTACTGCCGTAGGCAAATGCGTATAAAAATTGGCCTGAAAATAATAGCAGTGATTTTCTTCTCCATTGTTTGGTGAATAAGATCATAGTGCTGGGGTTGGGTTGATCGTCTGTTTTTCTAGCTTGGGCTGCAAGCCATACTTTTGACTCTGGAAGATATTTATGAATGATCCATCCATAGGGCAAAAACAGAAGAGCCAAAAGAAAAGTGTAGCGCCAATTAATGCCGAGTTGATCAATCATGAAAGTAACCAAAATTGAGGCAAAAAACCAACCTAAAGGGAAGCCAATTTGTAAGATCCCTGTAAACAGGCCTCGAAACCGCGGTGGTGAAGACTCGGTGACGGTTGTTAATGTAATAGGAGACTGTGCGCCTGCAGCTGTGAACCCCAAAGTTCTAGCAATTAGAATTGCAAGAGTATTGGGAGCTATTGCCAGATAAGCAACAAAAACTGGGGTTAAGAACGTTGAGAGTAATAAGGATTTCTTTCTTCCAATGCGATCGGTAAGAACGCCCACTTGCGTGCAGAGTAATCCTGAGATAAAAAAAGTTAACGCCACATACCATCCCACATCGGTCAAGCTCCAACCAAAATCACTTTGAAACTTTTCACTGACAAGAATAAAAATAGAATGGTCTAGATTTGCAAAAGTAACACCGATTAAACAAATAAAGAATACTTTGTAAGACAGGGCAGGTATCTCCGACAAAGAAGCAATAAGGGTAGTTTCTTGACTATTGCTTGGCTTTGGTTGGTTCATAAGTTCCTCAATTAGATTTGTATATTTATACTCTGTTGATATATGTTTTAGTAATAATGAGTAAACAATGTTAACAGCCCTAAAAAAATTAGTGCTGTAAATTAAATCAATGTAAATTAAATAAAAGGAATAGATATGGTACTTCAATACAGCGCAGTTGGGATCCAAAATGAATCACACATGGCAACGGACATCAGTGATTACTGGAAAGACTTAGAACGCCTGCAGACCAGCATAGGCTATGCGGTTTGGAATTGCAGTCTGGATCTTCCAGTCAGATTGGTGGCTATTTCAGAAGGCGGCATTGGAGGCTGGTGTTTAGGAGGGGGTGACGAACATTTGAGAATATGCCGGGATGTGGTCCCTGAGATACCCGGCAAGGAAACAGAATTCCTAGGTGAGATATGCAAACAATTTAACATCTACCTGATTGCTCAGATGGTTGCCAAAGCCCCTGAAATCATGGAAGACCGCATATTCAACATCGCTTTTATTATTGACCCCGATGGTGAAGTAATCCATAAACACATCAAGACATCGTTCTACCAAAGAGAAACCAATACGGCGCCCAGCGATATCTGGAATCTGTACCTTGAGAAATATGGAGATGATCCTGAAAAATTGCTCGACATACTCTATCCGGTTGCCAAGACAGAAATTGGGAACATTGGAACCTTGATTTGTGCCGAGGGCAGCTACCCAGAAGCAGCAAGGGGGCTTGCTTTGAACGGAGCAGAAATTATCTGGCGAACCCAATATCCTGAACCTTGGATGGGTAATCAAATGAATGAGGTGCAGAATCGAGCACACGCTGTTTTTAATACCTGTTACGTTATTGCCCCGAACATTGGTGGTATCTATATGCCTGGAGGAGAAGATTTTAAAATGAGCAATGGCAGAAGTCAGATCATTGATTATAGAGGCGGCATCATGTCTGAATATCTCGGTGGTGGTGAGGCCTTGGTTAGTGGCATTATTAATGTGGACGGATTGCGTGATTTTAGGGTCCGAGGTCAGTGGCAAAACTTAGTCAAAGATATGCGGGTTGAAGAATACAAGTTGATCTATGATGCAATGATGGCTAAAGGTGGAATATACCCGAGAAACTTATGCATGGAGGAACCGCCTCTAACTGAAGAAGGACAACTTGAATTGGTTAAACACCAAGTTAATAAAATGGTAACTATGGGTATCTACACTCCTCCACCAGGTTGGGAGCCCTATGAAGTGAGCGAAGAAGTTCAGGAACGGATTAAAAAAGCAAACGCGATAAGCTGACACTAAATGGACGGGAATCAGATATTTTTTCGATTGGTAAACCCTTTAACAAGGGCCATTGCCAGGTCTCCCTTACATCCCCTGATCAGTGATAATATTGTTGTATTAATCTTTCCAGGGATAAAATCTGGCAGAATTTATTCCATTCCAGTGAGTTATCTGGAAATCTCTGACAAAGAAATGGTTTGTCTGACAGACAGGCCATATATCTGGTGGAGAAACCTGATTAACAATAAGAATATTCAGATTCTGTTAAAAGGCAAATTACTAAATGCCAACGTTGAAGTTGAATTCGAAAATGATAATTTGATTGCAGAAAAATTAACAGCAATGTGCCTCCACAGTAAAATTGATGCGTATTTTGCAAATGTGGGATTCAAAAATAACATCCCAATTGAGGAAGACATCATTGCAGCATCATCGAAAATGACCTTGATTAAATTATCGGTAGTATGAAAAAAAGAACCTTAGCAACGAATAAAATATTTTAGTTTTTTCATCTACAAAACAAATATTGACCAGTCAAAATTCGTAAGGATGTCTACAACAACTCAGTCAAATATCACAAATGTTGATCGTGGTGGATGGTGTGGTTTTTAGGTGGAATTGGGCTTATTAAGAATTATTTGCAATAGCTTGTCTTTTCGTTTGGTCTTTATCTTAATCATTGGTATTATTGCTTCGCTAAACTTTTGGGAACTCAAGAGTTTAGTAAGAGAAGCACTCATTAACCACGAGTGCTTTTCGCTTTTTAGGGAGTACAGGGAATGAAAATGACATAGTTCACAAATGTTGCTGGTGGATGGTTTAAGACAGCCGCCTTTTAGTAGCTATCTTCCAGAGTAACAACAGGCTTTACTTTTTTCTTGCAGTGTAGATCCCAGAATCAATAAGCTTTTTGATTGTCTCTTTAAACACTGCTCCAGCATCTGTATGGTTCATTGGAGGTAAATTCTTTGGCCAAATTTCTTGGTCGTAGAGTTTCTTGAAAATCTCAGTTTTTAGGTAAGGTATCCAATTTTGAAATCTCGCATTTTCCCTGTAATGTCGCAATGCATCAATGTTGATTTCTGAAGCAACATAAGAGTCTCCAACAATATCATTTTTAGCCAGTACGGTGCCTTTGTAGTCAATTATTGAAGATCTTCCCCCAAGAGCGCCGTCAATTGTTGTTGGTGCATCGCCTTCAGCTCCCGGCATTATCAACGACCCAGTATTGGGTGCAATCATATAAGCAGTATTATCAATGGCTCTGGACCTGTTTTGAACTTCAAAAATCTCTCTGGAAACCCACGGTTCTGGCAAAGAAGCTCTGTAGAGTATTTCGGCACCATTGAGGGCAAATGCCCTGAATGATTCTGGGAAACAACCTTCGACACCAACCGTACCAGCTATATTGCCAATTTTTGTTTTCGCAACAGGGAAAAAGGACTCCAGTGTATCCCCATGTTGTTCAATCCACTGATCGTAAACATCATGTGGGGTTGTTGAGTGTTCAACAAAAACCACAATATTCTTATGGTGCTTATAGATCACTTCACCGTTGTCATCAATAATAAAAACAGTGTTGAAAAATCGATCAGGATAATCGGCTAATTTTTCTTTCAGCTGACCGATGATGAAAGTATTTTTTTTCTTTGCGTAGTCGCCCAAAAAATCTGTTTCCCAACCTGGAATTTCTGCGGCCATTGTTGCTGCGTACTCCGCCTGATCCATATCCATAATTTCATCGACAAACCCCTGAATGGCGCCCTCACCCAATGCAATTAATCTAACCGGAAGTTCCAGTGAGCACATGTGTGTGGCCATATCAATCATATTGCCGATATGGACCAGATTTTTCTCAACTTCAGGCCTTGTTGCCACATGCTTGATTTTTGTTTGCAAACCAACAGCTAGATATGGGTCAATCATTATTCACTCCTATTGCTCTAATCAAGATAATCCTTTAAGTCGATATCATCAATCCCCGGAATTATGGGTTTTACTAGATCATCAACATAATCCATATCTTTGGTGGCATCAATGCCAACACGAACAGAAGTTTTATCTGGCAGCGCTGATCGATCAATCTCCCAAGTAACAAAATCAGGAAATAAGTGAATTTTTTCAGCTCGGCCTATCCTTGTCCAAGTAGCCCATTCAACATCATCCATATTGGTAGTATCCACATCCTCGTCAACGATAATTACCCTTTTCGCCATCCAGGAGAGATCAAAGAAACCTATGTTGGTATTGAACGCCTCCCTGATCACTTGTTCCGGTTGATCGTCTGATTCCTTTGCAATAGATATAACCACGTGCATAAGTGGCCCGATCCTTGTATCAAAATGTATCGTAACCTGTTTGACAAAAGGTATGCTTTCCTTGATTTTGTCCTCAATGGACTTAGCCAGACCATAAATAGTCAGATAACCCAAGTTGTTGTGTTCTTTAGCCCTGCCTGCCATGAGCGTATAAAACATTGCATCCTGTCTTTTGGTGATGGCTGTCACTTCTGATAAGGGTGCCAATTCAGTGCCATATTGTGCACCAAACTCTCCCATGGTATTTGAAACCATTTCATGCAAATCAACAACTGTTTCAATCACCATTTCAGCGTCTGCTGGGACAAGTAGATCGCTGTGTTCACAACGAACCATTTGCAAGCTTGAGCCGACAATGCTTCCAGCTACTTCAAGTTCTGAGACATCATCGGGTGATTTGGATGCCGCCGCCATTAACAGCCATGGTGGGGCGCCGAGAACCATTGCGATTGACATTTTCTTGTCGTTCTCTCTGTACCAATCGTAACTTTTCCTTAAATCACTCAAGCCACTAGCATTGATAAGGACATGATTTCGATCAACAATGAGAACTCGATAAAATCCGACATTCAGATGCCCTTCAGGTTTTCTAAAAATACCTACAGCGGCGGTAATAAAAGGGCCTGTGTCCAGTGCAAAGAAAGTTGGAACAGGCAATTTCCTAAGATCAACCTGGTCGCCTATCAAGACAATGTCCTTAATGGGACCGGTATCTACCTCTGTGGTTGGTGTTGGATTTTCTATTGCTGCAATAACTTTTTGACCAGCATCATCAAGAGTAAACTCCTCGCTAGTGTTTTCATTAAAAATCAAACCGATGCGACTCATTGAGGTAAATAACCCACCAACTGCCGGCATATCTGCATTTTTGATGTTTTCAAAAATGAATGCTTTGTTTTCAGCTTCCAGTTTTTTCATGATGGCAGACATTTCAAACTTTGGGTCCACCTCACGTTTAATTCTGACGAGATCTCCTGTGTCCTCGAGGAGATCCATAATCTGTCTAAAACCTCTTCTCATATTTATCTAAAGCATCTATGAAACGCTTCAATTTCAAAGCATTTAGCTTACATGACGGTTTATGAATAATCTAATACGATCATTAACCGGCATACAACACGAGTCACATTGTTTGCAAATAACCGATCTCCTGATAACCTTTATTCGATAGTTAACCAGAAAGACTTGGAGAAATTATGAAAACAAAGGCGGCACTTGCTGTTGAAGCAGGACAACCATTAATAATAGAGGAGCTTGACTTGGATGGCCCTAAAGAAGGTGAAGTTTTAGTTGAAATAAAGGCTACAGGTATTTGTCACACAGATGCATTCACTTTGTCTGGGGATGACCCAGAAGGTATTTTTCCAGCAGTTTTAGGTCATGAAGGGGCTGGCGTTGTTCTTGAAACCGGCCCAGGTGTGCAATCCGTTGTAGCCGGTGATCACATTATCCCGCTCTACACTCCAGAGTGCAGAGAATGTGAGTTCTGTTTGAATCCAAAAACGAATTTATGTCAGTCAATCAGAGAGACACAAGGCCAAGGACTCATGCCCGATGGGACATCACGATTCTCCCTCAACGGTGAGTCAATCTATCACTATATGGGCTGTTCAACTTTTTCCAACTACACCGTCTTACCAGAAATTGCTGTTGCAAAAATTAGGAAAGATGCGCCCTTTGATAAAGTTTGTTATATCGGCTGTGGAATTACCACAGGCATAGGCGCGGTTGTCTTTGATGCAAAAGTAGAACCAGGCTCAAACGTGGTTATCTTTGGCCTTGGCGGAATTGGCCTGAACGTGATTCAGGGTGCAAATATGATAGGGGCCAACAAAATTATAGGTATAGATATTAATGAGAAAAAAGTGGGTTTGGCTAAGAAATTTGGCATGACTGATTTTCTTAACCCCACAACGGAACCCAACATTGTCGAAGCGATCATTGATTTAACGAATGGTGGTGCAGATTATTCATTCGAATGCATAGGCAATGTTGACACTATGAGACAGGCATTAGAGTGCTGCCATAAGGGTTGGGGTGAATCGATTATCATTGGTGTTGCCGGGGCAGGTCAAGAAATATCAACCAGACCTTTTCAACTTGTCACAGGAAGAGTCTGGCGAGGCACTGCTTTTGGTGGAGCCAGAGGTCGAACAGACGTGCCAAAAATTGTTGACTGGTACATGGAAGGTAAAATTAATATCGATGATTTAATAACGCACACGATGGACTTAGGCCAGATCAACGAGGCATTTCATCTCATGCATGCGGGCGAATCAATTAGATCTGTTGTAATCTATTAAAATAACTACATTACCCAAGCAGCTTCAGACTGCGGAGTTTATCAAGAATAAGTGCCGAAGATTCTTCAACTGTAATATCCGATGTGTCCACAGTAATTTCTGGATTTTCTGGTTCCTCATATGGGTCACTAACCCCCGTAAAATCAAGAATTTTTCCGGCGCGCGCTTGTTTATATAAGCCCTTTACATCTCTCTCTTCACAAACACTTAAAGGGGTTGCAACATGAATTTCAACAAACGACCCCACCTCGTCTATCATATTTCGTACTACCTTTCTGGTATTGGAATACGGCGCAATAGGAGCACAGATAGCCACTCCTCCGTGTTTTGTTATTTCACTGGCAACGTAACCGATCCGTTTAACATGAATGTCACGATCTTCTTTGGAAAAACCAAGCTCACTCGATAGATGTTGCCTTACAATATCTCCATCCAAAAGAGTAATGGGCCTGTCTTCCGTTTCCATAAGTTTATACATAATAGCATTTGCCAAGGTGGACTTTCCTGCTCCAGATAATCCTGTAAAAAAGACGGTTAGCCCCTGGTTATGTAGCTTTGGAAAACGCTTTCTTAATTCATGAATAACTTCAGGAAATGAATACCAATTTGGTATTTCCGTTCTCTGTTGAAGAAATTCTTTGAATTGAGTACCTGAAAGTTTTTCTATAGGGTCATCTTGTTCGATTTTGTCCAATGGTAGAAACGTTTTTTTATTTTTGGCAAAAACCATCTCCTTAAATGGAACCATCTTTATTTCTAATTCTTCTTGATACTGAGCAATTAATTCTTGTGCATCATAGGGTTGATAATATGGTTTACCTTCTGCATTGACACCTGGGCCAGCATGATCCCGGCCAATAATAATGCGGTTACAGCCATAGTTTTTCCTGATAATTGCATGCCATACAGCTTCTTTTGGGCCTGCCATTCTCATCGCTAGATTAATGAGGCTTAGCTCCACGCTGTTCTCAGGATAATACTTTATTATGTGTTGATAACATTTAACTCTCGTAAAGTGGTCAATGTCACCAGGTTTTGATATACCGATAACTGGATGTATCAACAACTTACTATTGTGTTCATCCATTGCTAATTTTGTCAGCTCAAAGTGAGCTCTATGCATTGGGTTTCTAGTCTGAAATGCAATGACATCTTTCCAATTGTTTAAGCGAAAAAAATCTCTTACTTCTTGGGGTGATTTTCTAAGGTGAGTGAAATCAAAATATTTGTTTGATTGTATGGGCACTAGTTCACCTGAAATATAGTTGTTGTTTGTGTGATTAAATAAATAATCAACACCAGGATGATTTGGATCATTAGATTTGAATACAGAGTTTGCTTCTTCTTTTTTATCAGGTGCCCAAAACTCGTTAACCTTTAGAATCGCCAGAAGAAACCCCTCCGCGTTCCTCAAAGATATGTACTCATTTTTATCTAAAGACTTTAAAAACTGATCTGGCACATCAAGGACAATTGGAATGGGCCAAACTAAGCCGTTCGAAAGTCTATTATTGAGCAATATTTCTTCGTAATCTTTTTGATTATTAAATGTTGATAAAGGAGAAAACGCCCCGTTTGCAATCATTTCAAGATCGCATTGCTGTTTTAATGAGAGAGTGAGAGAAGCAGTTTTATTGGACAGCTCAGAATACTCAGATAGCTCGTCAGCTGAAAGATGAAAAGATACTAATGTTTTTCCATGGGGTTCAATCATAGATTTTTGACAGGGTACTTATTGTGTATTCAATAAAATAGGAAATTATATTAGCACATTGTCTTAGATTTAATGCAAAAAATAAAAAGCATATTTTTGATTGAAATAGATATTATATTTATTATATTAATATAAATGTTCTTATTATAAGAAATTGATTTATATACATATATCTACATAAATTTTTATCTTATATACTATAGCATACTTATATTACTATTATTATTAAACATAAAATGCCTTAATGGCTGGTCAATCCCAGGAAGCTGCATCGGACACAGTTTATCGAAAGCTTGGTGTATTTTGTTGAGTGACCTTTTAAGGTCATTGTAGTGAATATTATTACTACCTATGCTCTCGTAAGTGTAATTAGGCTTTTTAATTCCCAATAAGGAATAAAAATGTGTTCTTGGTATGCCTGCTAGATCTGCAACTTTTGCAAAAGTCTTTCTAAATGATTCTGGATAAATGACCCAGTCAATATCAGTGGAGTAAATGTTTAATGTCTTTCTTAAATTATTTATATTCTTACTTGGGTTTTTAGGGCTTCGGAATACCCAATCTTCTGCCTTTTTAAAATTAAAACCTTTTTTTCCCTTATATATATTTTCCATGTCATCAAGAACATCTTGGATATATTCATTAATAGGATAGACCTGAATATTATTTCTTCTTTTAAACTTAATGAATTTTTTATTGCTAATTTGACCCCACTTCAAATTAAGAACGTCTGACTTCTTGAGTCCACTGATAAGTAATAAGTAAATAGCATTCCTAGTAACTCTATTAACTGTATGAGTATTCATAGGATCCCACAATCTATATAAAATCTTTGGTAACTCTGATTCTAGATCTATTTGTCGGTCTCTCCTTATGGTTGGATAAGTTAGGTTTAATTTACGGATTATTGATGCAGGGTTGGAGTTCGTATCTATAAGGTTAAGTGTCTGGGCATAAGAAAAGACTGACGATAAAAATTGTAAAGCATTGTTTGCAGCTGTTGGCGTTTCCTCAAGGGATTTATACCATTCAGCAATCAACTCAGTTGAGATTTGATTAATATTTTTGGTTAGCAATGGTTGCAGTTTGTTTTTTAATAAGTATGTCTTGCACTGATCAGCATAATTTTTTGAATATTCACTTTTTTGTTCCTTATCAAAAATAAATTGCATGGCAATATTTTCTAAATTAAGTCCAATGGAATATTGTTTATTTTTAGATTTTTTCATTAAATTTGGATCTTTACCCTGTTCCAGCAGCCTACTGCATTGAATGTGTTTTGATATAGCTTCATCAAGAGAAAGAGTTTTTGTTGTGCCATGAGTAATGGTTCTGGGATTGCCACCGAAGTGTATTCTTCCATAGGTGATGAATGATATTCTGCCTTTTGGGTTAACTTTTATCCTAAACCCAGGGTAATTCATAGACCTAATAAAATATGGCTGTTCTTTTAACTCTAAGGAGCCTATTAATTCAGGAGTAATATTTTCTTTTTCTACTGTCATTTATATATAGCATACATAAAAATACATAATAATAAATATATTATACATATCATTATATATATCAATATCTTATATATTATATTCTTATGTATAGAATCTTATGTTCTAAAATAATATGTATCGGAGTTTTGTTGTTGAAATTAGTTTTATAATCAATCACACGCATGGCTTCATTATCTACAACAATTGTTTTTCTACTGTCTGATTTAGAACTAATGGCTTACCATTGATTGTAATAGTTTGTGAAAAATCGCTATTTCTTTATCAAAATCTATGCTTTAAATAAAATATGGATCAAAAATCAACGACATACACCCTGCCTGCAAAGCTATACCACGAGAATGACTTTTTTAAAGTTGAAAGGGATAAAATTTTTTCTAATGAATGGCAGTGGGTAGGAAGATCTGAATTAGTAAAAAATCCTGGTCAGTTTATAACTGCTGAAATTACAAATATTCCTATTCTAATAATCCGAGATAGTAATAATATCCTAAGGGGCTTTCATAATGTATGCCGACATAGAGCTTCTAAAATTCTCTTAGACAAAGAAGGCAAGTGCAAAAGTCTTGTCTGTCCATACCACGGATGGCGTTACGGATTAAATGGAAAATTACAGAACTCCCCTTACTTTTATGGTGCTGAAGACTTCAACCCAGACAATTTTTCCCTCTTCCCTATTAAAGTGTCAGAAGAATTTGGGTTGGTTTTTGTAAATATTAATGTTGACTCTGAATCTCTTTCTAGTTGGTTGGGACCTTTTACAGAAATGGTAAATCGTGTTTATAAAAGTAATTTTGTTTTTCATAATGAAATAACATTTGATGTTAATGCTAATTGGAAAACATACGTTGATAATTATCAGGAGGGATATCACATCCCCTTAATTCATCCTCAATTAAACAAGGATGTAGTTTGGCAAGAATATACTTTGATTAATACCAATTCAACAAGCATACATTCTGTTCCACCGAGATCTGGTAGCCATGAGCCAGGAAGTTTTGGGTGGCATTTCCCAAATATTATTTTCAATGCATACGGTAGAGGCGCTGTCTTTCAAAGAATTGAGCCGTTGCAGCCAAAATGGTGTAGAGTGGTCTATAATCTTTTCAGGCCATCAGATGTATCGGAGGAAGATTTTGAGTCAAATGAAGGTCAATACCAAAAAGAAGTTAGTATTGAAGATCAAAAAATAGTTCCCTTGGTACAACAAAATTTAGAGACTGGCATATATCAGGCAGGCCCATTAAGCCCTAAATATGAGTCTGGATTGGCTTATTTTCATCAACTGTTAATGGAAAGAATTGGTATAGGAGAATAAAATGATATTAATTACAGGTGCAACGGGTAAAACAGGTTACGAAGTAGCAAAAAATCTTGGTGCGCTTGGGGTCCCTTTTAAAACGTTAATTAGGGATCCAGATAAAGCATCACAAATTACTGAGTTGGGGGGTCAACCCATTGTCGGCTCAATTGAAGATGATGTGCTATTAAACCAAGCTTTGGAAGGGGTTAATAGAACACTCATACTCTTACCTAACTCTGAACAACAGCTTTCTTTGGAAAAACGATTTGTGGACGCAGCAGTGAAAGCTCAGGTAAAACATGTGGTAAAAATGTCTTCAATGGAAGCTCTCCCTGAAGCCACCAGGACCATCCCAAGGATGCATGTTGAATCTGAAAACCACATTAAAGACTCTGGTCTGTCCTGGACAATGATAAAGCCAAACTTTTTTATGCAAAACTTACTCGGCTCTGGGAAAACAATTAAAGAACAAAATAAATTCTTTTTTCCTTTTGCAAATGGAACAACAGCCATGATGGATGTTAGGGATATTGGGTTGTTTATTGCCAAGGTGCTGTCTGGTGAAGGCCATGAAAATCAGAACTATGAAATAACTGGTCCTGAGCTATTGTCATTCCATGAAGTAGCTGAGAAGTTTAGTCTAGTTCTCGGGACAGAAGTCAATTACGTCAATGTTCCCATGGATGCATACAAAACTACTTTGTCTCAATTCGTGACAAACCAATGGCATTTGGATGCTGTGATTGATCTCTTCGAGGATATTGCAGAAGGTGGGCTTGATTATACAACCACTACTTTTAGTGATTTAACTGGAAAATCTCCATGCTCTTTGGAACAATTCATTGAAGAACATCTGTCTTTTTATAGAAATTGAATCTAGAGAAATATAAGACTCCTGCTCTGAGGGATGACCATTATTGTTCCTGCCATCCTCTCTTGACCACAATTAAAGTCAATAAGATTGCTGGGATACCAGCCAAAGCTGCATATAAGAAAAAATTGTACCAGCCTATAGCTTCAATAAACTGGCCAGAAAATCCACTTATGGCCTTACCTGGCAAGGTCATGAGTGATGAAAAGAGTGCGTATTGAGTGGCAGTATAATTTCGACTGGTTAAGCTGGATAAGAATGCAATAAAAACAGAACCAGAAAAGCCCAACGCAAAATTATCTACACTAATGGTCAATATTAGGTAGCGAATGTCAGGTCCAGACCCAATCAACAAAATATAAAATAAATTGGTAATTACGAGCAAAATACTACCAAGAATCAATGGTCTACCAATTCCATATTTAGCAACTGTTAGTCCTCCTATGAGTGCACCGAATATCGTTACCCCAATACCAAAAACTTGTGTGGTTGAAGCAATTTCAGTGAGTTGAAAACCAACATCGAGAAAGAAGGGATTTGCGACAATGCCTAAAATTAAATCACTGACTCGATACAGCCCAATCATCAGTAACAAAACGATGGACCAATAGCCGTTACGAAAGAAAAATTCTGAAAATGGTTCAACAACAGCTTCTCTAAACCATGTCGCTGCTGACCTTTGTTTTCTTGATTGGAGGTTGGGTTCTCTTATAAGCAATGTAGTTATGACACCGACCAACATAAAAAAGGCCATAACTTTATAGGCAAAATTCCATGTGTTGAATGCAGCAATGTAAAGAGTGCCACCCCCTGCTATTAACACGGCAAGTCGATAACCCAATTGATATGCTGCGGCCATAGCTCCCTGAAAACGATTGTTTATAATTTCTATACGATAAGCATCAATTGCAATATCTTGTGTTGCAGAAGCGAAAGCGATAAAAACAGACAAGACAGCAAATAAACTGAGATTTTCCAGTGGGTTTATGGCAGAAATAGCCAGTAATCCCAACAAGACAGCAAACTGCGTGCACAACATCCAGGCCCTTCTTCTGCCAAGCGATCTAGACAAAAATGGCAAAGAAAGTTTATCGACAATTGGTGCCCACATGAACTTAATTGCATAGACACCACCAACCCAAGCAAACATGCTAATTTCAGTAATGCCTATCTCTACTGAAGCGAGCCAAGCAGTTAAAGTCGCAAATACCAAAGGGAAAGGCAGCCCTGCAGAAAATCCTAGGAAAAGCATGCTAATAACCTCAGGCTTTAGATAAATCTCTATGCCATGTGGGTCAAGTCCGCTATCAGAGTGAGTATTCATAATCCATGAGTAATGGTGCGTGATCTGAAAATCGTTCATCCTTGTATATTGAGGATTGAACAATGCTGTCTTTGAAGTCAGGAGTTGTTATTTGGTAATCTATCCGCCAACCAACATTGTTCTCCCAAGCTTTGCCTCTGTTGGACCACCAAGTGTATTCGTGGGGGTTTTGGTTGATCACACGAAATCCATCGACATATCCTAATCGATTGAAAATTTTATCTAGCCACGCTCTTTCCTTTGGAAGACATCCTGAATTCTTCTGGTTTGCCCTCCAGTTCCTAATGTCTATTTCTTTATGCACAATATTCACATCCCCACAAAAAATGAAAGGTTTCTGGAACTTCTGCATCGTTTTTAATTTGATTTCAAATTCAGCTAAGAATCTATATTTTGCATCCTGTCTTACTTCTCCAGAAGACCCTGAGGGAAAATAGACAGATGCAATTGAAAAATTGTTAAAAACTAGCTCTAGGTAACGGCCTTCGCAATCAAACTCCTTTGAATTAAGCCCTTCAATCACTTGCTTGGGCTTGAATTTACTGAAAATAGCGACCCCACTATAGCCCTTTTTTTTAGCTGGGAAATAAAAACAAAAATAAGGTTCAGGCCAAAATTTTTGGCTTTCTATATCTTGCACTTGCGCCCTTACTTCTTGGAGGCAAACCAAGTCAGCATCTTCTTTTTGCAACCAATCAAAAAATCCTTTTTTCGCTGCTGCCCTGATGCCATTTACATTTGCCGTAATAATTTTTATGTTGTTCTCCGTTGACTCAATAGAACGATTGGAAACATGTTAATAAATCTCATGGCTACACAAATGATTTGAAATGCTAAACTATCCAACGCTCACCCAAAGTGTATATTGTATGGAAAACTACAAACAAGAATTTATTAAATTTTCCTTGGCAGAAGGAGTTTTAAAATTTGGAGAATTCAAACTTAAATCAGGAAGAATCAGTCCTTATTTTTTTAATGTTGGCTTGTTCAATTCAGGAGAATCCATTTATCAACTCGGCCAATTCTATGCAAAAGCTCTTATTGAAAGCCAACTAAAATATGACATGTTGTTTGGGCCTGCTTACAAAGGCATCTCAATTGTAACTTCTTTGGCAACTGCTTTGGCTCGAGATCATCAGATCAATAAGCCGTTTGCTTTCAATAGAAAAGAGATGAAAGACCACGGCGAAAAAGGTCTAACAGTAGGTGCTGGAATTAAAGGCAGAGTTGTTATTGTTGATGATGTCATCACTGCAGGTACTGCTGTTAATGAATGCGCTCGACTAATTACCCAACTTGGCGGAACTTTAGTGGGTGTTTTAATCTCTCTTGACCGCCAAGAAAGAGGACACACTACTCTTTCGGCCACAACAGAGGTTGCGTCAAAATTAAATGTCCCTGTTGCCGCTATTGCAAGCTTGGATGACTTAATCAACCATTTGGAATCAGGAAATTCAGAAGCTAATGGCTACCTACAAGATATCAAGAAGTATCGCCAGCGCTATGGTGCAGTTAGTAACTAATCTCAGCCAGTATGCCCAAACCCACCTTCACCACGTTGGCTAACATTAAACTCTTCAACAATTCTAAACTCCACTTGCTCAACCGGCACAAAAACCATCTGCGCAAGCCTAAGTCCGGGCTCAATTGGTATTGGCTTGTTTCCTCTATTCCAACACGAGATAAAAATTTGTCCTTGGTAATCGGAATCGATCAAACCAACCAAGTTGCCTAGGACCAAACCCTGTTTATGACCTAAGCCTGACCTGGGCAATATCACGGCAGCTAAATTAGGATCATTGATGTGGATGGCGATACCACTAGGTATTAATTCGGTCTCGCCGGGGGCTAACTCAATTGCTTGGCTAATACAGGCTTTTAAATCTATACCTGCAGAACCGTCAGTTTGATAGCTTGGAATACCAAAATCATCGAGGATCCTTTGATCAATAATTTTTATGTCTATTATTTTTTTCACTGAATGGATGTTCTCAATATTTGATAAAATTGAATTTTATGTCGCTTGCAAGGCTCCCATTATAACGATTCTTGCAAATGTTTTCGTGCTCAAGGCTTGCTATGTTGTTCTCGACTTGGTATAAAACTCGCTCACAAAAGCAATTTGATAGAATCAATTAAATAAATAGAAAAAATAGGGTTTAGCATGGCTAGAATCTGTCAGGTAACGGGTAAAAAAACACGGAGTGGGAATAATGTGTCTCACGCTAATAACAAAACACGTCGTAAATTTTTACCCAATCTTCACACGCACCGTATCTGGGTAGAAAGCCAGAACAGGTATGTTAAATTACGCCTGTCAAAAAAAGGTTTGAGAACGATCGATAAACTGGGAATAGACCATGTTCTGAGCAATATTAAACAATACGGGGAAACAACATAAATGCGTGAGAAAATTAAACTCGTATCCACTGCAAAAACTGGGCATTACTACACGACCACTAAAAATAAAAGACAACACCCAGACAAAGTAGAAATCAAAAAATTCGATCCTAGGATACGAAAACACGTTCTATATAAAGAAGCCAAAATCAAATAATTTTCATCCTTAAGACTTAATAGGCATAATTGTTAATATGCCTGAGCTACCTGAAATTGAAGTCACAAAAAGAGCTCTAATCCCTCATATAGAAGGCCATACTATTGAAAAATTAGAGATCAGAGAAACTCGCCTCAGGTGGCCTATAAGGGTCGATCTGCTAAAAAAAATAGAAAATGAAATAGTCATTTCTTTATCCAGACGCGGCAAATATATTTTTATTAATACTGCCCCAGGAACTGCCATGATCCATTTAGGTATGTCTGGGAGCATAAGTGTACTCGACCAATTTGTACCTCCCAAAAAACACGACCATTTTGATATCCATTTAGCAAATAAAAAAATAATACGCTTCAATGATCCACGACGATTTGGTTGCTTCATTTGGGCTGGAAAACAACCTGAAAAGCATCAATTAATCAACCATTTGGGAGTAGAACCATTGGAAAAAGATTTTCAAGGCGAATATTTATATCGATTGAGCAGAAATCGAAAAATTACAATCAAAGCATTTATTATGAATGCCAGTGTGGTGGTCGGAGTGGGCAATATATATGCTAATGAATCACTTTTCTTAAGTGGCATTCATCCCAAAAGAAGAGCCAATAATATTGGAAAAAAAAGGTATCAAAACTTAGTCCAGACCATAAAGTCTATATTAACTAAGTCAATTGAAATGGGGGGAACAACGCTAAGAAATTTTTCATTTACATATGGGAAGGAAAAAATTGGATATTTTAAACACAATTTATTTGTCTATAGCAGAGACGGAAAGGGGTGCGAAGCTTGCGGTTCTTTAATTAAAAGAATAGTCCTCTCAGGAAGAGGAACTTTTTATTGTGGAAAATGCCAACGATAAATTTTAATACCAAAGTATTTCGATGTTTTCTATTAATGCTCTAGGGTCTGAAGAAACCATAACAGAACCATCAGAGTATTTCATAGTAACAACTTGCATATTTCCATAATCGGAAATTTCCTTTAACTGATGCCCTTTTGATTTTAAGCTCTCTATAACTCCATTATCAAAAGCACCATTTTCATATCTAACTTCATCAGGCAAATATTGATGATGGAATCTCTTCTTTGAGGTCATCCCATCAGCATCTGCACCTTCAGTCCATGCAACTAAAGACAAAAGAACCATAGTAATGATTCTAGCCCCTCCTGGGGTTCCAAGAATAGCAAGTTGATCCTTCGACTCAATAAAAGTTGGGCTCATACTGGACAACATTCTTTTGTTTGGTGCTATAGAATTCCCTTGGCCATGCACCAAACCATATCTATTGGGTGCGTATGGCTTTGCAGAAAAATCATCCATCTCATTGTTTAGAATAATACCAGCGGTTGGAAGCATGTACCCAGATCCAAACCACGTGTTAATTGTCTGTGTGGTTGCCACTCTATTGCCTTCTTGATCTAGAATTGAAAAGTGGCTAGTTTCTGTACCCTTGGCGACGTATGCAGTCTGTTGAATTTCAGAGTTTTTAACGCTGGGCGAGGCTTTGTCAAGATCAATAGTAGCTAAATGATTGGATGCATGATTTTTACTAATCAGCATGTCCACGGGAACGTCCACAAAATCGGGATCCCCTAAGTATTCAGCTCGATCTTTGTATGCTCTTCTCATGGCTTCAATCAATAAATGTGTAAATGTATCCCTTGGCATACTCTTATAGTCATAGCTGGATACAATATTTAGAATGGTTGCGATGGTCGTGCCCCCAGATGAAGGAGGAGGCGCAAGCGTGAGCTTGTGGCCCATAAAATTAAGCTCGATTGGCTCTCTTTCAATGACAGCATAGTTCTTGAAATCATCCACATGCCAGATAGACCCATCTCTGTTGGCTTCCTCAACCATAGTCTTTGTGAACTCGCTATTATAAAAACCTTCATGCCCCTGGGAAGCTATTAACCTAAGAGTACTAGCTAATTCGGGTTGTTTAATCAGTTGGCCTACCTCTGGCAGGTCGTTATTTGGAGTAAGCACTTCAATAAATTTTTGAGATAACCCGCGACTCCGCTGAGCAACTTTAAGTGCTGAAATTAATCTCATATAAACAGGAAAACCTTTCTCAGCCAACTCAATAGCTGGGGCTAAACACTCTTCTAAAGGTAATGTTCCATATTGTTTGGATAAGTAAATTAACCCGGCAGGCAAACCAGGAATCCCTGAGGCAAGGGGCCCAACCAATGATGCTTTTGGAATGACCATCCCTTGTGCGTCTAAATACATTTCTGCTGTTGCGGCACTGGGTGCCTTTTCCCTTGCATCAATAAATGTTTGATACTTATCTTGCTCACGATGAAGAAGAAAAAAAGCGCCTCCGCCCAGTCCTGAACTATAGGGTTCCACCACCGATAAAGCAGCACTGACTGCGATTGCTGCGTCAAAGGCATTGCCGCCTCGTTCCAAAATGAGATAGCCTGCCTGGGTTGCCAAAGGATGTGCTGATGCGATTGCAGGCTGTTGTGGCTGTACTGCGGTAACACTGTTTGGAATAATAAAAACAAACGTGACAATAGCAGCTGTGAAGCAGCGTCGAATTTTATCAGTGCATACCATGCCGCGATTAGGTTTTGTAAATCGCCAACAAAGCCTGTTGCACAGTGGAGTGTACAAATCCTGCAATATCGCCTCCCTCCGAGGCAATTTGCTTGATCAGGGAAGACGAGATAAAGGCGTTGTTGTCACCACTACTCAAAAAGATTGTCTCAATATCACCGGCAAGTTCCTTGTTCATTCTCGCCAGTTCAAATTCGTATTGGGCATCAGCAGGAGAGCGAAGCCCTCTGACTAATACATGGGCATCGATTTCCTTGGCAAAATTGACAGTTAGCCCTGAATATTCTTGAATCTCGATATTGCTCAGCGTTTGCAAAACCTCATGTACCATTTCAACCCTACGCTCAATTGAAAACAAAGGTTCCTTCTCAGGGCTCACAGCAACACCAACAATAAGGGTTTCAAACAGCGCAGAGGCTCTGCGAATAATCTCATAATGCCCATTGGTGATTGGGTCAAACGTTCCTGGGTACAATCCTTTCATACAATTATGATCCTCATATCAATTAGATATTTTTTTCGTAAGAAGCCCATAATATACATTTCCCGCTTTAGATTCTCGATATTTGTCCCATGAGCTATTGATCAAATTGCTCTCTAGTGAGTGATTGGATTCATAATAAACCATGCCATGTGAATCAAGCCATTCGGTTTCAAAAATATGGCTCAATAGTTTTTCTACGTTATACGTGCCGAAAGGTGGATCCAAAAATATGATATCAAAGGGTTGCACGTAGCTCGGATTGTCCAAATAACTCAATGAGTCGGAGAGAATGACTGAACTGTCGTGCAACTCTAATCGAGTTATCTGATTTTGGATCTCTGAAACTATACTTTGCCGATGATCAACAAAAACTACTTTTTTGGCTCCTCGTGACAATGCCTCAATGCCCAAAATTCCAGTGCCTGCAAAAAGGTCTAAGCAACATTTATTATCAAGCCGGGAATTTAACCAATTGAATAAAGTTTCCCTGACCCGATCACTGGTTGGCCTAATCTTTTCGTGCACTACCGAAATCTTTCTGCCACGATAACGGCCACCAATGATTCGAATTTTTCCTTTGCCTGACATGAATTGATCTACCCCAAAAATGCGCAAAATTTCATTAAAATACAAGTTAATGTTAGCTCTATTTTATTTCATAATCTATTGATATTTATACACTTTTATAACAAACATCAATAATCTTTAGCACTCTCATGGCAAGAGTGCTAAAATTACTCCAAATTTGAGGGATTATGGCTAACGAATTAACATTGAACAAAGACTTGGTTTTAGCGGGACCTTTGGGAAGCCTTGGAGCCTATATTAATATAGTCAATGCAGTTCCTGTCCTTAGCAAAGATGAAGAAAAGGAACTCGCACTCCGCTATCAACAAGATAACGATCTGGATGCTGCGAGGCAATTGATCTTGTCACAATTAAGATTTGTCGTATACATAGCCAGAAGCTACAGCGGTTATGGCCTGCCCCTTGCTGATTTAATTCAGGAAGGCAATGTGGGATTAATGAAAGCTGTAAAACGCTTCGATCCAGAATATGGTGTCAGATTAGTAACCTACACTGTTCACTGGATAAGAGCAGCAATTCATGAGTTTATTTTTAACAACTGGAAATTGGTTAAGATTGCAACAACCAAAGCACAACGAAAACTATTTTTTAACCTCAGAAAGGCAAAGAAAAATCTGGGCTGGCTTACCAAACAAGAAACGGAATCTATTGCCAAGGATCTTGGTGTTAAACCTAAAGAAGTAACATTGATGGAGCAAACTTTTGCCAGTAAAGATTTGGCTTTCGATCTAAGAAGCAATGCAGCTGAAGATGATTATGTTGCCCCTGCTGGTTATTTACCAAGCCCAAATTCTGACCCGGCGGAAGCGGTAGAGGAATCCAATTGGCTTACCAAGAATACAGAAATACTTTCTGCTGCTGTCAACAACTTGGATGAACGAAGTAAAAATATTTTGAAATCTCGGTGGCTCAATGATAAGAAAACCACACTTAAAGTTCTTTCTGGTCAATACAACATTTCAATAGAGAGAGTAAGGCAAATTGAAGTAAATGCCATAAATCAACTGCGTGAAACTCTCGTCGAAGTCTAAATCTTTACGTACAATCAGAAGTTTTGTTCGTCGTTCAGGACGAATTACAGTCGCTCAAAAAAAGGCATGGGACAAGTATTGGGCTGTTTATGGAATCAACCCAGAAGCAGGTCCGCTGGATCTAAGCACATTATTCCAAAATAATAACCAAAGATTTGTTCTAGAAATTGGGTTTGGCAATGGTGAGAACTTGGTTGATTGTGCAAAGAAAGACCCTAATTCAAATTTTACTGGCATCGAGGTATACCCTTCAGGAATAGGGCAATGTCTGATTAATGCAAACAAATATGATCTCAAGAATTTAAGACTTTTGTGCAATGATGCAGTCGACGTTTTACACAAACAAATTGCAAATGAGTCGTTTAATGTCATTAATATTTTTTTTCCAGACCCATGGCCAAAAAAAAGACATCATAAACGCCGTTTAATTTCTGAAGATTTTATTGTGCTGATTAAGTCTAAATTAAGACAAAATGGCCTCGTACATATTTGCACAGATTGGGCTGATTATGGTCGTGATATTAATGCTCTATTCGAATCAATGAAAGAATTCAAACCACTGAAAAAGTTCCCAAAACGGCTTCATACAAAATTTGAAAAAAAAGGCCTAGCTTGTGGTCACTCTATTTATGAGTTTGCTTTTCAATTGGTCCTCTAGCTCCGTTCAAGACTCCATTCACGTCCTATTACCAACTTTAGCCTCCGAGATACTTGTCTATGGCCAACGCTGCGCCTCTGCCCTCTTTGATTGCCCAAACTACTAGAGATTGGCCTCTTCGGCAATCACCTGCAGTGAACACCCCAGATCTACTGGTGGCAAAAGATCCTAGAGGAGTGTCAATGTTTTCTTTTTGATTAAAATCCACGCCCAATTGGTCTGGCAGATCTTTTTCAGGGCCGGTAAATCCCATTGCCAACAAAATTAAGTCGGCCTCCCACAATTTTTCAGTACCTTTTATGCAGTCCATTTTCCATTGTCCATTTTTTTTGATCCATTTTATTGACTGGGTTTTGAGTCCGGATACCTTACTATCACCGTCATCAACAAACAGATTACTGGAAAGCTCATACTCACGTGGGTCCACACCGAAACGTTCAATTGATTCTTGATGCCCATAATCGGTTCTCAATATATTGGGCCACAAAGGCCAAGGATTGTTGCTGTCTCTTTCAAGCGGTGGTTTCGGTAGCAACTCCATATTTACCAAGCTTTTGCAACCGTGTCTGATTGCTGTTGCTATGCAATCTGTGCCCGTATCACCACCGCCTATGACAATGACTGCCTTGTCTTTTGCATTAATGTAAGAGTTATCAGTTAGAGTGCTGTTCAACAAACTCTTGGTGTGTGCGGTTAAAAATTCCATTGCAAAATAGACGTTGTTTAACTCTCTGCCAGGGATGTCTAAATCTCTAGGTAATATTGCCCCAGTTGCTAAAAGTATGGCGTCGTATTGCTTCATTATTTCTTCGGCACTGAGGTCGTTTCCAACATCAACATTGGTGTAAAAACTAATACCGGAATCCTCGAGCAGCTTTGTACGTCTATTAACAACGCTTTTAGATAATTTCATATTGGGTATTCCATACATCAATAAACCTCCAATCCGGTCCTCTCTTTCAAACACCGATACCTGATGGCCTAATTTATTAAGTTGATCAGCCGCCGCAAGCCCTGCTGGCCCGGAGCCAACAATTGCGACTGATTTGTTTGTCCTGAATGATGGTTGCTGAGGCTGGATCCAACCATTCTCAAAACCAACATCTACGATTGCATTCTCAATGCTTTTAATGGTTACTGCCGGCTCATTGATCCCCAATACACAGGCTCCCTCACAAGGTGCTGGACAAGTCCTGCCGGTAAATTCAGGAAAATTATTGGTTTTAGATAAACGATCAAGAGCCTCCTTCCAACGACCACGGTAAACAAGGTCATTCCATTCTGGAATTAAATTATCGATTGGACATCCATGGTCAGATTCACAAAAAGGCACCCCACAATCCATACATCTTGCACCTTGGGCCTTTAAATGTTTTTTGTCTGGGGGAGTATTGATTTCATAATAATCCAAAGTGCGTTCTAACGGATCACGCCAAGGTGTCTTCCGTCTCGGGTACTCCAAAAATCCTGTAGTTTTTCCCATTTCTATCGCCTTTCGTTTAATGTTTGATCATTTTGTGTCGAATATTGACTCTATTTCTTCATTGTGCTCAGTTCTCTCCACAAGAACACGTTTGTAATCAATGGGCATAACCTGGAAAAATTTAGTCAATATATCTGGCCAGTCATCCAGCACGCTTTGGGCAACGTCTGAACCTGTATAGCGTAAGTGCATTTTGATTAGTCGAAACAATTCGGCAATTCTTGCTTCGTCGTCCACAGCCTCTAACTCAACCATTCCAGTATTGCATTTTGGTACAAAATCCTGGTATTGATCAAACACGTATGCAATTCCCCCGGACATTCCTGCTGCAAAGTTGATCCCTGTACCCCCCAAAACAACCACTCTGCCACCGGTCATATATTCACACCCATGATCACCAATGCCCTCAACAACCGCTTTAGCGCCGCTGTTTCTAACACAAAACCGCTCCGCCGCCCTGCCTCTAAAAAATGCCGATCCTGAAGTGGCACCATACAAAGCAACATTGCCAATGAGTATGTTGTCCTCAGCTTTAAAAATACGATCTTCAGGGGGTACAACAACAATTCTACCTCCCGACAATCCCTTACCCAAATAGTCGTTGCTATCGCCAGTGAGTTTCAACTGGATCCCGGTTACTAAAAAAGCACCAAAACTTTGTCCAGCAGACCCTTCAAAATTAATCTTGATGGTGCCATCTGCTAGCCCGCCCTCGCCCCAGCGCTTGACGACCTCATGGCTCAACATTGTTCCTGTTGTTCGGTTTGTGTTAACAATGGGCAAATCAATTGATGTTTGTTCTTTGGACTTCAATGTCTGTGAACACTTCTCAATCAACAGATGATCTAAAACTCTTTCTATACCGTGTTCTTGTTGAATTGTTTGGCGTATGTCAACATTGTCTCTTAATTCCGTAGCAGGTGTTAACAAAGGACTTAGATCCAAGCCATCGGCTTTCCAATGATCAATGGCGGCATTGGCTTCTAAAACATCAACTCGTCCAATCAACTCATCAAATGTTTGGAACCCAAGATTGGCCATGATGGCTCTTGCTTCCTCGGCAACCATAAACAAATAGTTGATTACATGCTCGGGCTGGCCTGTAAATTTTTCCCGCAGCAGTGGGTCTTGAGTGGCAATTCCGACAGGGCATGTATTCAAATGACATTTCCTCATCATAATGCAACCCAAAGCAATCAACGGCGCTGTCGAGAAACCTATTTCTTCAGCACCAAGCAGACCAGCAATTACAACATCTCTTCCAGTTTTAATACCGCCATCGGTTTGCAATTTGACTCGACTTCTCAAATTATTCAGTACCAACGTCTGGTGTGTTTCAGCTATACCCAATTCCCATGGGAGTCCCGCATTTTTTATGCTTGTCAAAGGCGAAGCCCCGGTTCCACCCACTTCTCCAGAAATCACAATATGATCAGCGTGTGCTTTCGTTACACCAGCTGCAATTATTCCAACCCCCACTTCTGAAACCAATTTAACACTCACTTCTGCATCGGGGTTGGCATTTTTCAAATCAAAAATCAACTGGGACAGGTCTTCAATTGAGTAAATATCATGATGTGGGGGTGGGCTGATTAGTCCAACACCAGGAGTTGAATATCGAATGCTGGCAATTTTGTGATCTACCTTTCTTCCTGGGAGCTCACCGCCTTCACCGGGCTTGGCCCCTTGAGCAATTTTAATCTGCAGCTGCTTCGCATTGGCGATATAGGCTGCGGTTACACCAAAACGCCCGGAAGCTATTTGCTTGATGGCTGAAGATTTTGAATCACCATTTGGTAGTAGAGTGTAACGCTCAGGATCCTCGCCTCCTTCTCCACTGTTGCTTTTTCCACCGATCCGGTTCATGGCAATCGCCAGCGTCTCATGAGTTTCTGCAGAGATGGAACCAAAGCTCATAGCGCCGGTGCAAAATCTTTTAACAATTTCACTGGCCGGCTCTACTTCTTTAATGTCCAAAGGCTGAGTATTGGTTTTAAAACTAAGCAATCCACGAAGTGTGTAAGACTCTTCATTCTGAGCATTGGCACGCTCGGAGAACTTCTCGTAAACATTTACATCATTGATTCTGGAGGCATATTGCAAAGACCAAATTGTCTCAGGATCCCAAGCGTGTTTTTCTCCTGAGTTACGCCAGTGAAAATTGCCTGGATTTGGCAACACTTGGGAAACGGTATGGTTGGCTTGTGACCATCCCAAACGATGTCTTCTGGCAATCTCTTCCTCCAATACAGAAAAGCCAATGCCTGAAATTCTGCTGGCGGTCCCTTGAAAACACTTCTCTATTACCTCTTTACCCAAGCCCACGGCTTCAAAAATCTGTGCTCCTTTATAAGACTGCAACGTTGAGATTCCCATCTTTCCCATGACTTTCAGAATGCCTTTAACCGATGCCTGTCGATAAGCATCAACTACGGCCTTATCGTTGGTGAGAGGTATTCTGTTATCAGGGCCTCTGTGGTGATGCGAATGCTTGATGTAGCCCTCTTTTCTTGCTTGGATCAATGCCTCATAAGCCACATAGGGATTAATCGCATCCGCTCCATAACCGAACAGTGTACAAAAATGATGCACTTCTCTGGCTTCACCTGTTTCCACAACGATGCCTATTTGGGTGCGTTGTGCAACATTAACTAAATGGTGATGCACCGCACCACAAGCCATTAAGCTGCTGATGGCAGCCCTGTTTTGGTTGGATGCCCTATCGGAAAGCACGATCAAACTGGACTTGTTTGCGATAGCTTGCTCAGCTTGTTGACAGATTATATCCAGTCTCTGCTCCAAATTTTCTGTTGAATCTGGGCTGATATCCAAGGTGATATCAATCACTTCAGTTTTCCAGCCTCTGTAATCAAGATTTTTGATGCCTGCTAATTCAGCGTTGGTAATAATTGGGTTTTCAATCAACAAGCGCTTGGCATGACGTTTTGTAACTGTAAGTAGATTTTGTTCCGGTCCAATGTAGCATTTCAGTGACATAATGATTTTTTCCCGAATCGAATCGATGGCTGGGTTAGAAACTTGAGCAAAAAGCTGTTTGAAATAATCATAGAGCATTCTTGGTTTGTCGCTTAAAACAGCCAATGCTGAATCATCCCCCATGGAACCCAAAGGATCACGCAAATCATGGACCATGGGTATCAACATAAATTCCAAAGTCTCAGCGGTGTAGCCAAAAGAACGCATTCTGGCGAGCAATTCTGTCTCTGGGTACGGTTTGAATTGGCCATGGCTAGTGATCTGGCTAAGGTTAAGCCGATGATTTTCTACCCAATCCTGGTATGGCTGCGAGTGAATCAAAGGGTTTTTAACCTCTTCATCAGAAAGCAATTTTCCCTGTTTAAAATCAAGCATAAAAATCTTACCCGGTTCAAGCCTTCCCTTGTAGGCAATATTTTTATTCTCTATGGGTAAAACTCCCGCTTCACTTGCCATAATGACTCGTTGATCAGTAGTTACATAGTAACGACTCGGTCTCAATCCATTTCTATCAAGAACCGCGCCGATCAAATCTCCATTGGTAAAAGTTATGGAAGCTGGGCCGTCCCAGGGTTCCATGATTGTTGATTGATACTCGTAAAAGGCTTTGCGGCTTGGATCAATATTTCTTTTATTTTGCCAAGCTTCAGGAATCATCATTAGAATGGCTTCTTGGAGGGGCCTTCCAGTTAATGACAAAAACTCCAGGACATTATCAAAATTACCAGAGTCAGAGCAATTGGATTCAATAACTGGAAACAGCTTTGAGATTGAATCACCATACAAATCAGATGACAACGAACCTTCCCTTGCCCTCATCCAATTGATGTTGCCTTTGATTGTATTGATCTCTCCATTGTGTGACATGCATCGGTTGGGCATAGCCCGGTCCCAACTGGGAAAAGTATTAGTTGAGAATCGTGAGTGAACCATTGCCATATGGGATCTGTAATCATTGTCTTGTAAATCAGGGAAATAAGTGAACAACTGTTTACAAGTCAGCATTCCTTTATAGACAATCGTTTTGGAAGATAAACTACAGATATAAAACAGGTCTTCTTTGTCTATTTTTGGGTCCCGTCTTAAGACATTGCTTGCCCTTTTCCGAATAACGTACAGTTTTCTCTCAAATTCCTCTTGGTTAATATTGTCTTCAGCTGCAATGAATAATTGCTCCAAATGCGGCATGGTAGCCAAGGCAGATAGACCTATATCTGATTCACTGGGCTTTACCGGCAGTGTTCGCCAGCCAATAATTTTTTGATTCTCAACGTTACAAAATTTTTCAATTGTATTTTTGCACTGCCTCCTCTGAATTTCGTCTTTTGGTAGAAAAAGAACCCCAACTGCAAACTTCCCAGCTTCAGGTAACTCGGAATTAAACACTTCAAGCGCAATTCGTCTGAAGAATAAATCTGGCATGCCAGTCAGAATACCCGCGCCATCTCCTGTATTCTGTTCAGCGCCCCGTGCTTCGCGATGATCCATATTCCCCAGGACAATAGCTGCATCTGTGACAATGCCCCTGCTTGGCTTGCCTTCTATGTGGGCAACAAAACCCACTCCACAGCTGTCTTTCTCGAAAGCAGCGTTATACAAACCAATTTGCTCTTTTGGCCTAAAGTACATATTAATCCTTGGCGGTTTGTGGCTGTGTAAAAAACCACGTGTAAATTCTTGAACTCGCCTTCTTTGATGCTCCGGAAAAAGAGCCACCAGAGTTCTAAACTTTTTTTATCTTATCAATTTTTCAAAACTTTTTCTTTAGGAAAGGTATGATATAAAGCACTTTTCTCGATCTTTAAAGAGAATGCAGGTACTAATATGTACCTCAATTCTGGGGTATAAATCATCAAATTAAAGGGATGATATGAGTAATTTTAACGTCTGGGTAGAAGCCATCAATGCAGTTTTGTGGAGCAATACTGTGCTTTACACATTGCTGTTTACAGGAATTGTGTTTACGATCTGGAGTGGCTTCTCCCAATATTATGCTCTAACGCATGGCTTTAAAGTCATTCGTGGGGACTATGACAAAGCCGACGATCCCGGAGCAATTACCCATTTCCAAGCTCTTTCAGCTGCTTTATCGGCAACCGTTGGCTTGGGCAATATTGGCGGCGTGGCCCTCGCAATTTCACTGGGTGGACCTGGCGCTGTTTTTTGGATGTGGGTGGTAGGTTTTCTCGGAATGGGAATCAAGCTGACTGAGGTTTCACTAGCAATGCTACACAGAGACACGTCAGATCCTGACAATCCAAATGGCGGACCCATGTGGGTCATTGATAAAAATATTGAAGGAAAATCTAAACCAATCTTTTTCTTTGGCAAACTCCTTGGTGGAGTTTTTTGTGTTGCGTTGATTTGTTCAACGATAACAGCAGGAAATTTATTTCAAACATGGAATGTTGCTGAATTAACAGAATCTTATTTTAATGTGCCCGGTTATGTGACGGGACTGATTCTCGCTACTCTGGTTGGTGCTGTGATCATTGGTGGCATAAAAAGAATTGGTGCCGTAGCCTCAAAACTTGTGCCCTTTATGCTTATTCTCTATATTCTTGCCTGCTTAGTTGTCCTGAGTATCAATTTTGATCAAATTCCAGCAATGCTTACCCTAATTGTTACCTCAGCTTTCTCATCCTTGGAGTCGAGCAATGCATTTATTGGTGGAACAGCTGGTTATGCCTTTATGTATGGTATGCAGAGAGCTTTGTTTTCAAATGAAGCGGGACAAGGATCTTCGCCGGTTGCGCATTCTGCTGCCAAAACGGATGAACCAATTAGGGAAGGAATAGTCGCAGGGCTTGAGCCTTTCATTGATACGATTGTGGTTTGCACAATGAGTGCTCTGGTTATCTTGGTCACAGGGATCTGGAATAGGCCTGCTGAACTGACTGTTGATCAAATTGAATTTACCCAACTCACAGAAAACACATGGGCTGTGGATACAAACGATCCCAAAATAAGTGTTTTAGAAAAAGGACGTAGTGTCTTTATGATTTACCAAGGCAAGTACAACGAAGAAACTGGAAACAATCTAAAAAAAGTATTTGGTTCGGTCACTTCCAACAATGCCAACGAGGTTGTGGTGACCTGGTCAGAAATTAAATCGGATGAAAAACCAATGGCAACCGATAATGGTATATATCTTGATTATGTTGGCGCCACATTGACTGCAGCAGCATTCGACAAAGTAATCCCGGGACTTGGTAAATGGCTTGTAACCCTTGCTTCATGGTTGTTTGCAATATCCACGATGATTTCTTGGAGCTATTATGGCGAAAAAGCTATTGTCTATTTAATAGGTCAAAAAGGCGTTCTGTTGTACAAAATTGTTTTTTGTATACTTGCCGTCGTTGGGACACTGGGTTTCATAAAAACAGATGCGGAACTTAATATGTTTGCAAATCTTGGCACTGGATTGTGTCTTATCGCAAATTTACCCATTATTTGGATGTTTGGGCATCAAGCAATGAAGTCCTACAAAGATTACATCAGGAGATTGAAAGCCGGGGACTTTGCTCCTAAACAAAGTCAGTGAGTAGCCTCATGCACGCTCTGGCAAAAGACGGTCACATCGTTGATCTCTATGTTGCTAAACCAAAATCAGAAGCTGTGGCAACAGTAATCGTTCTGCAAGAAATTTTTGGAATTACAGACCATATAAAAGATGTTTGCAAACAATATGCAGCACATGGCTATCTAGCAATCGCGCCTGCTTTGTTCGACCGAATCAAAAAAAACATCGTGCTTGATTACAGTAGCTTTGCGGAAGGACGCGACTACAAAATGCAATTGCAGGATGAGCAAGTTCTCCTAGATATTGCAGCTTCTGCCGCTACGGCGGAGAATGACTTAAAAGTAGCGGTGATTGGTTTTTGTTTCGGCGGAGCATTGTCCTATCTTGCCTCAACACGCCTCAACTTAGACTGTGCTATCAGTTATTATGGAGGTGGAATCACTGAAAAATACATCAACCAAAAACCCCTGTGCCCAATTATGTATCACTTTGGCGCATTAGATCCAATCATCCCCAGTACCGATGTAGCAGCGATCCAATCAAACCACCCAGAAGGAGTTTTCCATATTTATGAAGATGCCGGCCATGGCTTCAACTGCAGTGACAGAAGAGATTATCATAGTGAATCAGCGAAAATTGCATTCGCAAGATCATTAGAATTTTTAAAAATGCATATATAATTTTCATCTTCCGATTGTTACATTTAATCTCCTGTGCTGTATAAAGTTATGCAGTAAACATAACCAAAAGTAATTATCATTGGAGTAAGGATAGAAAAACTATGAAAAAAGAAATCAAGATTCGTCCGTTTTGGTACTCAGACATATGGCTGTGGCCAAAACTAATCACCATCGTTACAACCCTTGATAAAAAAGGCAGAGTTAATGCTGGGCCGTATTCTCACATCATGCAATACGATGTGATGACCAAAAATCCATCGCTCATAATTGGTTTTCGACAGGATTCACACTCATTTGTAAATATTTGTGACACCGGGGAATTTGTCGTCAATTGCCCAAGCGCTGACAACCTGGATGATATGATGGAAACGGCCAAGTTTTACCCTGAGGGTGTTAACGAGCTTGAGTTCACAAAATTTACCCAAATACCCTCACTAAAGGTGGCGCCACCCAGTTTGAAAGAATGCCCTCAAATTGCAGAATGCACGGTTGCTGAAATTATACGACTAAAAAAGAGCACAGGAATTATTATCGGAAAAATTGAAGCCATAGTCGTTGACGAGGAGCTCGTTTCAATGGGCAGGGAAGATCGTATTCGTGCGATGAATTTGCCCATAGGAATGGGAGATGAGCGTCGCGCAGACTATTTCCACACAACCCTGGGCAATCTAACTATGCACACTTTGGGTGAACCTAAAAATGCGATGCGTGGTGCTGACGCGGTAACCCATATGCCTTGGGACAAAGAAGCGATGGAAATGCTGATGAACGTCCCGCCACCATTAAGAAAAATGGTCATAGGAAACACTGAAGAAGCTGCGACAGAAAAAGGGCAAGAAACTGTAACTGCCAAACTTTTCACTGATCTGGCACGAGAAGTTGGGATGGACACAGAGCTTATGGATAGATTTAAGAGTGGGGGTTAAGCTTTCTCAATGCCCAGATTTTATCCCCCAAGTGTACCCGTATGAAGATTGAAATAAATAACAACAACTTGTTCAAAGAAAAGGCCTATATAAGTGGTCAATGGGTTGATGCGAATGATGGGTCAACCATAGAGGTTACCAACCCAGCAAACCAAGAAATTATCGGTCATGTGCCAAATTGCGGCCTAGAAGAAACCAACGCTGCCATCGATGCTGCTGCAGAGGCACAAAAAAAATGGAGGCAGTGCCCAGCAAAGGAAAAATCCTCAATTCTAAGATCTTTTTACGATCTTATCTGCGTTCATCAGGAAGATTTGGCAAGGATCATTACTTACGAGCAAGGCAAATCCATGACTGAAGCAACAGGTGAAATTACTTATTCAGCTTCCTTTATTGAATGGTTTGCAGAAGAAGCAAAGCGTATTTATGGTGATGTGATACCCGGCCATCTTCACGACAGGAGAACCATAGTTATCAAGCAACCCATTGGGGTTGTAGCTTGTATAACACCATGGAATTTTCCTTCAGCAATGTTGGCAAGAAAAATCGGACCAGCACTTGCAACAGGTTGTTCATTGGTATGCAAACCAGCAAAACAAACTCCTTTTTCAGCACTGGCTCTTGCTTATTTAGCAGAACAGGCAGGCTTGCCCAAGGGATTATTGAACGTACTAACAGGTAACGCACAAACTATTGGTAAAGCAATGACGGACAGTAATTTGGTCCGCAAGTTGACATTTACTGGATCAACTGAGACCGGAAAAATGCTGCTTAAAGAATGTGCTAAAACTGTTAAAAAAGTCTCCATGGAACTTGGAGGGCTTGCGCCGTTTATTGTTTTCGAAGACGCCAATATAGAAGCAGCTATTGCAGGAGCAATTGCAGCTAAATACAGAAACACAGGTCAGACTTGTGTTTGTGCAAACAGAATATATATTCACCAAGATATTTACGACGAATTTTGTGAAGGATTTACTAAAGCGGCTGCAAAAATCCAGACGGGTGAGGGCTTAGACCCGGCTACTGATCAAGGCCCTCTTATTGACGAAGCTGCTTTAGCTAAGGTTGAAGAACATATCAATGATGCACAAAATCAAGGCGGACTGATTCTTCTAGGCGGACGTCAGCATAAGCTTGGGGGGTTGTTTTTTGAGCCTACTGTTATCAAAGATGCTAACGATGCAATGCTCATAGCTCACGAAGAAACATTTGGGCCAGTAGCGCCTCTATTTTCTTTTGCTACAGAAGAGGAGGTGATCGCTAGAGCGAACGACACGCCTTTTGGTCTTGCTTCTTACTTCTACACCACAGACTTGGCAAAAAGCTGGAGAGTCTCGGAACAATTAGAATACGGTATGGTTGGTTTAAACACCGGTATTGTGTCTACTGAAATGGCACCATTTGGAGGCATCAAAGAATCTGGCATGGGCAGGGAAGGATCAAAATATGGCGTGGAAGATTACCTCGAAATAAAATACATCTCTATTGCTGGAATAGACCAATAATCAATAACATTACAATTCATCGGTGTCAGGTTATGATGCAGTCTAATTATTTTTCATAAATCACTGTGAAACCAGCAAAAGCCAAGCTTACCTCAGGGCCGGTTTCATCGGCCATACTTTCGATGATGACACCAATGATCATCGGATTGATGGTTATCATAACTAACAGCCTTGTTGATGCTTATTTTGTTAGTCAACTTGGTTCAGCACCTCTGGCAGCCGTAAGCTATGCTTTTCCTGTGTCGTTTATAGTTGGCGCCATTGCTATGGGGTTGGGCACGGGCACATCTTCTTTGGCCTCAAGACTTTTTGGTGCAGGTAACCAAGAGAAAGTAAGGCAAATTGCTACCCATTCGATGCTGTTGGGTTTAATAGCTGGATTGTGTGTGGTTATTTTTGGTTTGTTAACACTGGAAGAGGTTTTTAGTTTACTGGGTGCTGATGAACAAACAATGCCATTTGTCAAAGACTATATGGAAATTTACTACTGGGGTGGTATTTTTTTGGTTATTCCCATGATTGGAAACGCAGTATTGCGTGCTGGTGGGGATGCTAAAACGCCTTCTGTGTTGATGGCCTCAACAGCGGTTATCAACGCCGTTTTAGATCCCATTTTGATTTTTGGTTGGTTTGGGTTTCCAGCGTTGGGAATCAAAGGTGCTGCGTTGGCAAGTGTTCTTGCTAATGTGGTTTTTTTGATTGCTTCATTATCTATTTTAATCTTCAGAGAAAACCTCATTCAGTTTCGAAAAAATACTGTTGCGGCCATCCTACATTCATGGAGTCAAATACTCCATGTCGGCCTTCCTGCCATTGCAAGCAACCTGATTACACCAATGTCAACTGCTTTGGTAACATCTTTAATCAGCAGCTTTGGTCAATCGGCGGTAGCTGGCTTTGGGTTGGCAAGCAGGCTTGAAGCATTTATCATTATAATTTTTATGGCTTTAGGTGGGGCAATAGCTCCTTTTGTGGGACAAAATTTTGGCGCTCAAAAATTTGATAGACTCAAACAAGGTTTTGTATTCTGTGTTGCTTTTTCATTCATTTATGCACTCTTTTGTATTGGTTTTTTTATTCTCTCTGTTGACACTCTTCTTGGATTCTTCACCACCGATCCAGAGGTGATAAAAACAGCAAAAATTCAATTATTGTACTGCCCTTGGGGCTATGGATTCTTGGGATTGGCTGTCATAGCAAATGGTTCATTTAATGCTGTAGGCAAGCCTATGCCTGCAATGACTATTTCAATTGGCAGAACTTTACTGGTGTATGTACCACTTGCTTATTGGCTGGCCAGTTCTATGGGTATTAGGGGTGTTTTTATCGCTCAAGTGTTGGCCAATTTATTGGCAGGCATTGTTGGTTTTATTTGGTACCAAAACGTTTTCAAGCAACTAAGGCTAGATCATCAAACGATCTAACTATCTCCACGCAGTTGCTCCAGTATGGACTCGTTTTCCAACGTTGAAGTGTCTTGGGTGATTTCCTCTCCCTTTGCTAAAGATCGAAGCAACCGCCGCATAATCTTTCCAGACCTAGTTTTAGGTAAATTATCGGTATACCGTATCTCATCTGGCTTTGCAATCGGGCCCAGTTGTTCTGCGACCCACTCTCTTAGATTTGCAGTCATTTCTTCTGCGTGTTTCCCTTCCGGGCGAGTTCCTTTGGGAACCACATAGGCAAAAATCCCTTCACCTTTGATCTCATGGGGTTTTCCCACAACAGCTGCTTCAACGACATCTGGGTGTGCAACCAAGGCAGACTCCACTTCCATTGTTCCTAGGCGGTGACCGGAAACGTTCAAAACATCATCAATTCTTCCCATAATCCAGAAATAGCCATCTGCATCACGATTGGCGCTGTCTCCAGCAACGTAATACTGCTGACCAAAGCGTTCCCAATAAGTATCCAAATACCTTTGGTTGTCGCCCCAAATTGTTCTTAACATAGAAGGCCATGGTTTTTTTACTACCAAATAACCCCCTTGGCCTGGGTCTGAAATAGGCAGTCCTTCTTCATCAACAATATCCATCATTATCCCTGGTAATGGCTGCGTGCAGGAGCCGGGTTTTGTAGTGGTGACCCCTGGAATCGGGCTAATCATAATTGCTCCTGTTTCAGTTTGCCACCAAGTATCTACAATGGGGCACTTTTCCTTACCAATGGTCTTGTGGTACCACATCCATGCTTCTGGATTGATGGGTTCCCCAACAGTACCAAGCAGTCGTAATCTTGAAAGATCGTATTTATTTGGCAGTGCATCGCCCAGCCTCATGAGGGCTCGAATTGCAGTTGGAGCAGTATAAAAAATGGAGATTTTGTGGCGTTGACAGATTTCCCAAAATCGCCCTCCGTCCGGATATGTGGGGGCTCCTTCGTAAATCATAATTGTCGTTCCAGCTGCCAAAGGACCATAAGCCACATAACTATGTCCCGTAATCCAGCCAACATCTGCAGTACACCAAAAAATATCGTCTTGTGCCAGATCAAACACCCATTTATTGGTCAATTTAGTACCCAGAAGATACCCAGCAGTTGAATGTTGAATGCCTTTGGGTTTTCCAGTAGATCCTGAAGTGTATAAAATAAACAATGGGTGTTCTGAAGAGACAGGGGTTGCCTCACAAGTCTCATTTTGTCCATCAACCAATTCATGCCACCAGATATCTCTGTCTTGTCTCATTGGGATTTTGTGTTCAGTCCTCCTCAAAACCACAACATGTTTTACTGAATCACAATTCTCCTGTAATGCTGTATCGGTTGATTCTTTAAGCGGTATGATCTGACCACCTCGATAACCACCGTCTGCTGTAATCACCAACGATGCCTCAGCATCTTGTATCCGGTCCCGCATTGCTTTTGCTGAAAATCCGCCAAAAACCACTGAGTGAACTGCGCCAATCCTAGCGCAGGCCTGCATTGCAATGATTGCCTCTGGAACCATGGGCATGTAAATGATAACCCGGTCTAATGGTTTTACTCCTAAGCTCAATAAACCATTGGATAAACGGCAAACTTCTATTAAAAGATCGGCGTAAGTTAAAGTTCTAACATCGCCGTTTTCCCCTTCAAAAATAACTGCTATTTTCCCAGGATTCTTATTCACGTTAACATCCAAACAATTGTAGGATGCGTTTAATTTTCCATCAGCAAACCATGTGTAGTTTGGTGCTTGGCTTTCATCTAAGGTTTCGGTAAAAGGAGTAAACCATTGAATTTCTTGATGTGCAAGATCGGCCCAAAATTTTTCATAGTCATCAAGAGCTTTCTGTTTTAGCCTTGCCAGCGATTGAATGGTAAGTTGGGAATTGGATACAAATCTCTCAGGCGGCTCAAAACGCCTGGTTTCATTTAAAATAGATTCGATTTTATTTTGACTCATTTGGCTACCCGCTTATATTTCTGAAAGCAGTTGCTCGAGTACATCCTTTGTCTGCCTCAAATACGCCTCACCAAAGAGGCTTAAATGATTCAGCAAATGATATAAGTTGTATAAATTTTGCCTGACCTTGAACCCATAATCTAGTGCCCATTGGTAATTATAGGCATCGTAGAAAACCTGAGGAAAGCCTCCAAATAATTTTGTCATTGCAAGGTCTGCTTCCCTGTCACCGTAGTAAATCGCCGGGTCAAAAACCACAGGCGTTGTGTTATTGATTGTGCCCCAATTCCCAGACCACAAATCACCGTGCAGTAAAGATGGTTTAGGTGTGTATTGGTCAAAAAAAAGAGGTAAGGATTCCATTAGGCGCTCCGCTCCTTCTTCTAGACTTGACTGGTAACCGTGCTCAAAAGCCCACATAAATTGCGGTAGCAATCTTTTTTCCTTAAAAAAACTTATCCAGTTTTTGTTCCAATGATTCTTCTGTGGGCTTAACCCAATCCAATTGTCCTCACCTAAGCCAAATGAATCGTTACTATTCTGGTGCAATAGGGCCAATTGTTTGCCGAGAATTTCTCCAGAAAATACATTGTCTTTTTTAAAATCAAAATATTCACAAACAAGGAAAGAGCACGTTGCTGTTTCCCCTGCAAAAAAAACCTTAGGCACTTTAACAACCCCTGCTACAGTGAGGGCTTCGAGACCTATTTTTTCAGCTATCAAGAGGGGTAAATCATTGAGTGAAGCTGTTTTTAGAAAATAATGCCCGTCAGCGCCTTGTACCTTCTGTTTAGTAATTCGATCGTATGATGGCGAAAGAATAGGATTTTGTTCTATCAGTGGGAGATTCGAAACTGCAGCAATTTCTTGTATGGAATTTGCCAAAATTGTTGCGGTTTTTTAAGCCTTTTGTTCTAAGTGTCTGCGTCTGTGTATCGGACTTGTTTTAGGGATATAACCAAATAAAAAATCCATTTGGTCAGCAAGTATATTGCGGCCTTTGAGATAAATATATTCAGCATAGTTCGGCACAAATGGGATGGCTAAAAGTTGAACGCCAGCTTGCTCTGGGGTTCTCCCGCCTTTATGGTGATTGCAACGTTTGCATGCTGTCACGACATTGTTCCAAGCATCTGAACCACCTTGACTCATGGGTCTAACGTGATCCCTGGTTAATGATCTTCTGCTAAAACGACCACCGCAATACAAACAAAGATGGGCGTCACGCTTGAATAATGTTTGGTTGTTTAACGGCGGGATGTATTGGTTTAATTTGTCTTGGAAGCGTTTTGAACGACCGTTGGTTGCAATGATTGAATTGACGTTAATTTGGCTTCTTTTCCCAGTAATGGCGTTGATTCCACCAAAAACTGTATATATTTCAACACCAAGTGTGTAAACAACTTGATCAACTGCATACAGACTTGCAGCGTCCTTGTAATCAATCCACTCCAATGGCAAACCCGTTGTGTCGATTCTTAAAGCCTCTTGACCAAGATGTCTCATTTGTTCAAACTCTTGTCTTTGTTAAAGTCGTTCATGTTGTGAATTATGACGAAACTCTGAATATTTATCACCCAAAAATTTAATTATTTCCCCAAAGCTAAGAATTTTATTGTTAGCTACAGACGAATTTATTTGGGTTTGTGCACACAACAAGCTGTGATTTTTTAACCCTTGCCGCTGTTCTAGGTTTTAAATTCTGAAACCAAGGAAGTGATTGAATCTTTAGCATCACCAAAGAGCATTCGTGTGTTTGTTTTAAAAAATAAAGGGTTTTCTATGCCTGCAAACCCTGGAGCCATAGATCTTTTTAAAACAAATGTTGTTTTTGCTTTATCAACATTGATAATGGGCATGCCATATATAGGGCTTTGTGGGTCCTCTCTGGCTGCTGGATTTACAACATCATTAGCGCCAATCACAATACACACATCTGTTGTTTCGATTGTGGGATTAATATCATCAGGTTCCATTAATTGATCATAAGAGACATTGGCTTCAGCTAAAAGTACATTCATGTGTCCTGGCATCCTGCCAGCTACTGGGTGGATTGCGTATTGTACTTCACTGCCATTTTCCTCTAAAAGTTCTCCAAGCTCTCTAACAGAATGTTGGGCTTGTGCAACCGCCATGCCATAACCGGGGACAATCACAACTGAAGAAGCTGCCTCGAGGATCAAATAAGCATCTGCAACATTAATTGGTCTTACCTCACCTTGCTCAGTAGATGAGCTGCCAACGCTGATGACTGATCCAAAACCACTAAATAAGACGTTCGCCAAAGATCGATTCATCGCTTTACACATAATATTAGTTAGAATTAACCCGCTAGCGCCTACCAAAGCGCCTGCAACAATAAGGACGTTGTTGAGAATAACAAAACCAGCCGCACACGCTGCCAAACCTGAGTAACTGTTGAGAAGGGCTATAACCACAGGCATATCGGCACCACCAATAGGAATAACAATCAAAACCCCCAACAAAAAGGACAATGCCACAGCGGCAACCAGTATCTGCCAATCCATGGTTATGAGTAAGCCTTGGAGCACAATCATTTCAATTCCCAGAAATAATAAAGCGGCCATTAAAATTCCGTTGATCCATTGTTGCCCTTTATAGATAACCGGGTTGCCGGTTATGGTTCCCGACAACTTGCCATAAGCAATTAAGCTGCCTGTAAAAGTCAACCCTCCGATAACCACCGTTAGAAATATTGGTACTAGTATTCCTGTGTTGTGTTGGGCAGACAACAGATATTCAGAAGATCCAACGAGCAAACTGGCAATTCCACCAAACCCATTGAATATAGCAACCATTTCTGGCATTGCTGTCATTTTCACTTTCGTGGCAGCAATCACCCCGACCAAAGATCCCAAAACTAACCCAACAAAAATCCACTTGTAGTCAATAATGCTTTGGTCAAGCAAGGTTACCACCACCGCAATAAGCATTCCCATAGCTGAAACAAGATTCCCTTTTCTTGCTGTTTCTGGGGAACCAAGCATTTTTAGCCCAAAAATAAATAACACAGAAGCTAAGATATAAACAACATTGACCAATGCTTTGTTGGTAGCTTCAGAAAAGATTGTGTTTAAGATTTCCATTTACTTCTTCTTGAACATACCGAGCATACGATTGGTAACCAAATACCCCCCAACGACATTAACTGTTGCGAAAAAAACAGCGACCATACCAAGTGCGAAGGATAATTCAGATTCAATATTTTCAGCTCTTGAAGTAAGAATTGCCCCAACGATTGTGATACCAGAAATTGCATTGGCACCTGACATTAAAGGAGTGTGTAAAATTGATGGAACTTTAGAAATTAATTCAACCCCTAAGAAAATAGAAAGCACCAACACAAACAACAGTAAAATAAGCACAGCATCCATCTCTTTAATCTCCTTTTTTGACAAATGTATTTACCAATTCACCAGCATAGGTAACTATGCAGCCTGATAAAATTTCATCCGTTAAATCAATGTTGACGACCGTATTTTCCTGATCCCAGCATTCATCGATCATGTTGTAAATATTGTTGGCATAAACCTGACTAGCGTTTTCAGCAACCAGGGCCGGTAAATTATTCATTCCTACTATTTGTACACCATTCGAGATTACGGTTTCCCCGGATACAGAACCCTCAACATTGCCCCCGGTGCTTACAGCCATATCTATAATGACGCTCCCGGGTTTCATTACAGCTATCATGTCTTGGGTAATTATAAGGGGAGCTGGACGTCCAAACACCTGTGCTGTGGTAATAATTACATCCGAATTACTGCAAGCTTTAATCATGCCCTGCCTCTGTAATTCAAGTTGCTCTGTCGTTAATTCTTTTGCGTAACCTTGTTGCGTTTGTTTTGCTTCACCAATATCAATTTTAATAAACTTAGCGCCCAATGAGAGGACTTGCTCTTCAACAACTGGGCGAGTGTCGAATGCTTCTACTCTGGCGCCAAGCCTTTTTGCTGTTGCAATTGCCTGCAATCCCGCCACGCCAACTCCAACGATAAAAACTTTGGAAGGAGAAATTGTTCCTGCTGGAGTCATCATCATTGGAAAAACTTTAGCAAGTCGTCTAGCTGCTTCGATAACAGCACTGTAGCCGCCCAAGCTAGCCTGAGAGCTTAATGCATCCATTTTCTGTGCCCGGGTAATGCGAGGGACCAATTCCATGCTAATGGCGGTAACAGATGCTTTTATGAAAGCATCAACCAATTTTTTCTCTTTGAATGGATCTAAAAAACTAATGTGAATACAGCCTTTCTTTAGGGGTGATATTTCTTCTATAAGGGGGGCGTTTAATCGGCAAATTATGTCTGCATTGGACAATGCGTCTGAACGTGGGATCCTCTAGAGTCGACCTGCA
>JGI24923J38494_100827_pt1 | contig 43930 bp, 47 predicted proteins | sample LinPFosplate11_FD_38494 | JGI IMG/M metagenome (IMG submission 38494) | reverse complement strand
TGCAGGTCGACTCTAGAGGATCCCACTGATCTACCTCAAGCAGATAGGTCAGGGAGAACCCCACGATAGGAATCAGAGTGACTTGCAACACGACTACTATGTAGAGGACGAACCTCTGGTACAGATCCTCCGCTGTCACACCCTCCACGCCTCATCGAGTCACCATAAGCCCTTCATCGGGACCGAGCCGCCTCCGGGCGGTTAGAGAGGCGTCTAAGAGCCACCAATCCTCTGCGTAGCGCCCTACAGGCGGCGAACGTTGCTAGCGAACCTTCATACATGTATGTAGAACCGAAGATTCGTCACATGCGTAGCCTGTCCTCTCTCTTTCTGGTGTCTTTACTCCTCATCATGAGCATGGCCCCTTTGGCTGCAAACTCGGTGATGCCTCCAACTGCCGAGGAACGTGCGGCCACCCCGAAGGCACTGATTGACTTCGAAGTCACCTCTATCGAGCTCGGCGACTCTTTGACTTCGGCCCTGCAGTGGGACCAGCCGGACAACTCTACGCTAGAATACGTTCTCCGAAACGAGTACGTCTTGGTGAGTATCACATTCACTCAGGCTGGCACATCAAGTCAGCCTGCCTACGCAGAGGGTTGGATGCAGGTCTGGCATCCCGTCGGATTTCTGATGGAGGAACATTATGTCAACATGACACTGTCCGGCCTGCAGTCTACCACCGAGTCGTTCTACTGGACTCCTAGCGCTGCTCACAGTGCTATTGATGAAGATGGCAATCTCTACGGCGGAATCATACTGCGTGGCATCATCGACGGTGGACTCGCTGATGACAACGAGGACAACAACGAGTTCGATAGGGAAGTACCAGTGGCTGTCTGGAAGGACCCTATGGACAATGGATTCTGTGGGGATGTGGACGGCGATCAGGTTGTTGACTGCACCAACCAACTCAGCGCCAACGAGCCGACATGGGTCGGAGCCGGGTATGATTCGGACGGAACTCTCTCATCGGACCCCGACTACTACGGGCACTGGAGGATGGAGAACGCCTCCAGCGACGAGGGCGAGATGCACTGGAGGGTGTCGAGGCCTGGTTCAGACTACGCCAGCAACAGACAGGACAGGCTCTGGTGGGGCTGGTTCACTCCGTTCGACAACTGCGACGATCCTGGACACGGGCTCAAGTATGGAACCCTAGACTCAGCAGTATCGGCACTGTATGGAAACAATTTCTGCAAGATCAGGGTAAGGTCGTTCGACTTCATATCGATGCACTTGGTGACTGCGGCATGGGGGGAGATGGCTCCCGGCGACACCATCAGAATGGAGGCTGATGCCGGAGGATCTCTGGAGTACTACAACTACTCTGAACAAAACCTCTCGAAGAACCACGGCGATTGGTCCCGATTGGTCTGGAACATGACCGACGTACATCCCAATGCCGACTATTCTCTCGCCTTCCGCTTCGATTCAGACAGCTCCCTCGCGAATCAGGGCATCCATCTGGACTCTTTCCTATTGTTCGGATTCGAGAAGGTCGCAGAGTACACCCTCGACGTCGATTGCGACGACCCGTTGCCCAACGCCTACATGGTGGTGCCTGACGATTCTAGGCCACCTTCTCTATTCTGCAAAATCAAGAACAATGGGTACGTTGACATCACTCTCCGCCTATACACCGAAATCTCCAACCAGACTTGGATGAATGGCTACCCTCTGAGGATTGACTCCAACAACAGGTTCGATCACGACAACTATGTTGTCTCCGAGGTCATCAGCGCCCTCGATACCATGAACACGTGGTTCAATCTCAGTATTCCAGAGGGCGCCAGTGTCGAGGAGTTAGACTGGTTTGTCTGGATTAACGATGGGACCACTAATCTCTCCAAGGTGTACATTGAGTTGCCCGTATCGGTCATTGCTGCATACTCAATCTCCCTAAATCAGAAGGCCCTTGCAAACCCAGCCGCGGTGTTGTATCCAGGAACCACCGGGGATGTGGCGATGGTGATGAAGAACACTGGGAATCAGATAGCGACCTGGAACTTGGGTGCTACCTTTGGCGATAGCCGTTGGGGTGATGAGAACTTGGTTTGGCACGATGCCAACGGCTCTGTGGTTACCAGCCTCTCGATGAACATCACCGATGAGTTCGAACTCACGGCAACTGTCATCGTACCCGATGAGGTATCTCCGGGCACCTATGCGATAACTCTGCTCGCAAGCGGCAGACCTCCTGCCAATTTCGTGGCAGACTGGACGATATACATCGAGGTCCCGGTATTCCACGACCTAGTGCTCGAGCCGGAGACCACGGAGATGATGGCCTCTGCCGACGGCTTCCTGAGGCTAATCGAAGTCAGGATGGTTAACAATGGAAACTCGGAGGAGGCATTCGATCTAGCTGTGCTATCAGACTGGAAACTCGGCGCCTCCCTAAATGCAGAGCAGAGCCTCGGGATAGATCCATTTGGTGGAGACAGCACCGTTTTGCTGTTGCTGCCGATGCCTTATGGGATTGCCAATGAGACCTACGAGATCTGGATAACCGCAGCCAGTCAGGATGACTCGGGCTACCAATCGAGTGTAAGGATCCTGCTCACAGTCCCTGTGACCAATCTGGTCGCAGTCGAGGACCTCGACATGACAGAGGAGGTGTTCAGAGGAGGGGATGATGCTAGGACTGTTAACTGGGAAATCTGGAACGACGGCAACGTCAACGACGCCTTCACCATTGATTTTGATACCAGTCACCCCGACGTCTGGGTTCAGGCGACCGGGCTGACCAATGGGCGGACTCCATATATCCCAGCGGGTTCATCGCTGAACCTCACCGTGCGCTATTCGTTCGACTTTTCAACCTCGGGGGAGCGCGACATCACCCTAACCGCATCCAGCGTCGAGGCTGCTAGTGACGGACTCACAGTCAGTGGCAGTGGAAAGGCCGAGTTCATCGTTGGCACACAAGGCTTCTTTCAGATTCTAGCACCCACGCCACTGGTGATAATGGAGAGTGGGGACGACTACGCACTTGTGTACACAGTGGTCAACCTGTACCCCGATGACCAACTCCTGAGGGCCGACATCGACAGGAACTCTGACATCTTCTTCAACATCTTCGATGCGCGTGTGGATATGGGCGACAGGGACTTCGTCCTACTCGCCAATGAGTCTAGGGACATCACCGTCTGGCTTACGGTGACCGATGACAACCTAGAGAATCTCCTCGAGAACGAGATGACTTTCGGAATAGTGCTCGAGGTCGACGGCGACAGGGACAAGGTCTCGATGAACGGATCTGTAGTCATGCACAAACTGAACCCCATTCAAACCGGCGTCGACGTTGAAGCGACAGCTTGGTGGGCCGGCAACATCCTGTTCCTCCTTATCGGACTGGGAGTCGTGGTTGCGATTCTAGTCGCCTCGCTCAGGATATTCAAGAGCGCGACCGCTCCGATGGAGGAGATATCGACCCTAGACACCTACGAGATGACCGTAGACGGCAGCGGCTGGGACGATCAGGATGGAATCCCAAACGCTCCAGAACTACCCGCAGACGACGAGGTGGCCAATTCAATGTATGGAGGTGCAAAGGAGATCTTTGAACAGCCCCCGGAGATGCCACCACCTCCTTCCGTAGAACCCGAGCCAGAGCCAGAACCAGAACCAGAACCAGAGCCAGAGCCAGAACCAGAGCCAGAACCAGAGCCAGAGCCAGAGCCAGAACCAGAGCCAGAGTCAGAACCAGAGCCAGAGTCTTCGTCCGAACTTCCTCCAGCGGTACCGCCGATTCCGGAGGAAGGCCTCCCTGAGGGATGGTCCCAAGAGCAGTGGGTCCACTACGGCCAGCGCTGGTTAGACCAACAGAACAGCGAATAAGCGTCTTGATGCACGCCCCCACACGCCCGTGCGAGGCCTTATGACCCCCCTATTGGTCGCCGGATTCCGGAGTGTGATTTCCTATGTACAGCGGTCAACAACCAATTTTCATCCTCAAGGAAGGCACAGAGCGTACCAGTGGTCGCTCGGCACAGAGCAACAACATCGCTGCTGCCAAGGCAGTGGCTGACTCGGTGCGTTCTACTCTAGGCCCGAAGGGTATGGATAAGATGCTGGTCGACAGCATGGGTGACGTAGTCATCACCAATGACGGCGCTACTATTCTCAAGGAGATGGATATAGAGCACCCTGCGGCGAAGATGATCATAGAGATCGCAAAGACTCAGGAGCAGCACTGCTACGACGGCACCACAAGTGCCGTCGTAATCGCAGGAGAGCTGCTGAAGCGTAGTGAGGACCTAGTCGAACAGAATGTCCATCCAACAGTAATCTGCGAGGGCTTCAGACTCGCCTCCGACAAGGCCTCAGAACTCATCGAGGCTCATTCCATCGCCGTCAATCAGGATATGCTGGAAGAGGTGGCGAAGACTGCACTCACAGGCAAGAGTGCAGGCGCAGTCAAGGAGTTCCTCGCAGATATCTCGGTCAGAGCAGTCCTCTCGGTGGCCCAAGAAAATGCAGATGGTGAGATAGTGGTCGACCTCGACGACATTAAGGTGCAGAAGAAGCAGGGTGGATCGATTAAGGACAGTTCCTTAGTTGACGGAATCATCCTCGACAAGGAACGTGTCCACAGTGGCATGCCGCGCAGCGTGACTGATGCAAAGGTCGCCCTAATCAACTCGGCCATCGAGGTCAAGAAAACCGAGGTCGACGCTAAGATTCAGATTACCGACCCGAGCATGCTCTCGCAGTTCCTCGATGAGGAGGAGCAGTACCTCAAGTCCCTCGTCGAGAAGATCCAGGCCTCTGGAGCCAGTGTGGTCATCTGCCAGAAGGGCATTGATGACATGGCTCAGCACTACATGGCGAAGGCTGGATTGTTCGCCATTCGCCGGGCTAAGAAGAGTGATATGGAGGCCCTATCAAAGGCTACTGGCGGCAGGATCGTGACCAACATAGACGACCTGTCCTCCGATGATTTAGGCAGCGCTTCGAAGGTTGAGGAGCGCAAGATAGGTGAGTCAGACATGGTCTTCGTCACTGGTTGCTCCGACGCTAAGAGCGTCTCGGTACTACTCAGAGGCGGAACCGAGCACGTGGTCGATGAGGTCCGTCGAGCCTTCGACGATTCTGTTGGCGTAGTCGCTGTGGCTCATGAGGATGGAGTAGTCCTGACTGGAGGCGGCTCGGTTGTCGCCGCGATAAGCCGCGACCTGCGTTCTTACGCCGAGGGAATCGGAGGAAGGGAGCAGATGGCTATCGAGGCATTCTCGGGGGCTCTTGAGGTAATTCCTCGGACCCTCGCTGAGAACGCCGGACTGGATCCAGTCGACACCATCATCGACCTCAGGAAGGCACACTCGGAAGGCAAGTCGCACTTCGGAGTCAATGTCTACGATGGCGGAGTTGCCGACATGAGTGAAGCCCAGGTCTTCGAGCCCAGCAGAGTCGTGGAGCAGGCCATCCAGAGCGCCTCAGAGACCGCAGTGATGATCCTGAGGATTGACGATGTGATATCTAGCCGCGCAGGCTCCCCTATGCCAGATGGCGGCGAGTTCGACGGCATGGGCATGATGTGAGGCATAGGGTGGAATACGGCCTGCGGCCGTAGACCCCGGTTGCACTAGATTCAATAATCGTGTCAGGGTGCCCAGACTGCCGATAGGCACGAGTGGACTTCATGGCGATATTCAGCGTCTTCATCGATGATGGCTGTATCGTCTGCGATGCATGCGAGGAAGCGGCTCCGGACATCTTCGAGGTCACTGAAGACACCTGCTTCATCAAACCCGACGCTAGGCTCGATGGCGGTTACGACCGCAACATTGGCAAATCCGGGCTTAAACCGGATGTGGTATCTTCTCTCTCAGATGACATCTTCGATGCCGCAGACGCCTGCCCGGTCGATGTCATCATCGTAGTGGAGGGCACTGGAGAGGAAGTACCTGAGGCAGCAGAGGAAGCAGCTCCCGAGCCAGAGGTGGAGATAGTCCCCGAGGAGTCCGTGGAGATAACGGGTGATGACCTCGAGTCCCTTCTGACTGCAGGAGACCGGACGATGAGCATCCTATTCGGCTCGCAGTCAGGCAACTCCGAGGAACTGGCGGCCAAATTCGCGAAGCAGGCCACTGACTACGGCCTCGACGCCGCAGTGCACGACATGGACGGATTCGACCTGTCCGCTCTGCCTGGAATGAAGAGAGTCCTGATTATCTGCTCGACTTGGGGCGAGGGCGAAATGCCCGACAACGCCGAGGAGTTGTGGCTACAAGCCAGCTCAGACTCGGCACCCAATCTGTCAGGAGTCAACTTCTCAATCCTCGCTCTTGGTGATACCAGTTACGAGTTCTACTGCCAGTCTGGCAAGGACTGGGACGACCGACTGCAGCATCTGGGAGCGACGAGACTACTTGACCGCGTTGACTGCGACGTGGATTACGACTCCTCTGCAGCAGCCTGGGCCATCGATGCACTCGCAGTGATGGCCGCGGTCGACGGTAGCGGCCAGTTCCATGAGAATCAGGTGGAGGCAATCAAGGATCGAGTCAGCGGCGCGGCCGCAGCGGGAGCAGCCGGCGAGGACGGCTTCACCGTTCCCGAGACCGCTGCAGAGGTCATCCAAGCTGAGATTAGCATATTCCGATACGACCCTGTCAGCGCCACCACGGGCAAGGACACCTGGGTCTGCGCCCTGCCCGGCCACATGTCGGTACTCGAGTCCTTGAGGGCGCTGAAAGAGACTCATGATGGCACCCTGACTTTCAGAGACGGCCCCAGCGACGACCCAGCCACCGCGATATCAGTCAATGGCAGGTTGATTCTGCCCGGTAGCGTCAGACTTGATTCGGTAGCCCCAATCCGAGACGGTGGACTGAGGCTGCGCATAGAGCCCCTGCCATCGTTCGACGTCGTTCGAGATCTAGTTGTGGACCATTGGCCTCTCGAGAGAGGCAGAGAGTCTTCCAAGCCGTGGATGGTCGCAGCCACTAGGGAGGGTGCCGATACCGCTCAGGGTGTAGTGGGGACCATGGACCCCTCGACTGCAGACATACTGCATTCGATTACCGACTTTTGCAGTGCACCACTGCTGCATTCTTGCTCTGATGCCACTCCTCATTCCGAGGCATACCTCGGCCCCGCAGTCCTGGCACGGACATGGGCGCGCATTAACGACCCGCGCTCTTCGGAATCTAGCATAGTTGGGATGCAAGATGTAATGGACTCCAAGGAGGGAATAAAGGCCGAGACCGACCTCGCTTCAATCCGCCGACAGAATGGTTCGGCGAGAATCATTGCTGACGCCCTCCTCGACGCGCGGACCTCTACTCTGAGCAGAGGTGGTTTCAACGGCCGCCACGGCAAGCACGTCTGGTGGTACAGCTGGTCCGTGAAGAGCAGCGGTAGAGTAAATGATACCGTGATCTACAGGCAGGTTCTCGGTCCAATGGGGCTGCTCGGAAACCTGTTCTCGGGGGTCACTGCTCGCATGGTATTCGGGTTCACTAGAACCGGCGGCAATGTATTCAACGGCATGTTGGGAATGTTGGCTCCACCTGCCGGTATTGGAAAGATGCCGAAGCAGTTCAACTCCTCTGTCGACCACCACTACGAGGTCGTCGCGATATTCAACGAAGTGGATGGTAGGTTCTGATGCCACTGAAGTACGCCTATCATCCTGGTAACGTGGCCCACAGCAGCGCTACCGAGGTGGCTGAGACGATGAAACCTGTCGCCCAATCACTGGGCATCGAACTGGTCCCAATGAGGGGCGCGACCAGTTGCGGAGCCGGGATAATTAGACAGGCCAGCAGGCGTTTGCAGTTGACCCTCAATGCCCGCACCTTCGCAATGGCAGAGGAACTCGGTCTCGACATCATCACACCGTGTGCAGCTACAGCTGGGAACCTGCATGAGGATCTCTCCGCCCTCAAACAGAATCCCAATCTGCTCGCAGAGGTCAACGAGGTCCTTGAGAGGACTTGCGGCAAGAGATTCTTTGGGGGAGTCGAAGTCCATCATCTCCTGCACGTGATAGTGGACGAGGTCGGCCTCGAGAAACTCGAGGCCGCGATACTGAACCCCATTGACTTCGATGTCGCTGCATACTACGGTCCGAACATACAGCAGGCCGGAGCCTGCGGGGGCGATGATGTCCACGATCCGGACTACCTCGAGCAGGTCATCGATGCCATCGGAGGGAAGCCTGTGCAGTGGGAGGGGCGCACACAGAGCGTAGGAGTTCCAGGGCTGTTATCTGAGGAGCCGACGGTGCTGCGGCAGGCCGCTGCGGTGCTCCATGAGGCCAAGTCTGAGGGAGCAGAACTCATCGTAAGCGCTTGCAACCTCTCGCACAGCGTTCTCGATATCTATCAGGGCAAGGCTTCGAGGTCGACCGGACTCGCTACCAATATCCCAGTTATCCATCTAACAGAGATGCTTTCTTTCTCTATGGGTCACCACAACACTAGGCTGGCACAGTTGAGAACTAGGATTGCAGTCATCGGCGACTGACTAAGTGCCCTGCTCTAGGTCATTTTCGGGGTCGATGACGGACTCAACACCGAACTGTTCCAACCCGGCTTGCCCCCTTGCTCTGAATGTGTCCGGAGGGAGTGCAGTGGCCCCCTCACTCTCCTGTACTGTGCTGACGTCCGATTCGGTAATCTCTATCCGGTGCATTTGGCGTTGTCTGGAGACGAACTCCGAGGCAGATAGGGGGCCGTCCTCTGAGTCGATCTCGAATCTACCTAGGTTGGAGAGATCTGTGTGAGGACTGCGAGGGAGTTTCCTGCGAACCCTGTGCACGGCTCGCTGCATAAATTCCTCTCGCCTCTCGGCGGACGCTCTAGCTCCTTCGTCGCGCGTGTCCTCGGCTATCAGGACGACAACCTCTCCCTCTCGGTGCCTACCGGTCCTACCACGCCTCTGTATGGTGCGTATCTCGCTGGACACCGGTTCGTAGAATATCACTAGATCGGCGCTAGGGATGTCGAGCCCTTCCTCGCCTACCGAAGTCGCGATTAGTATATTCGCAGAACCCGACCTGAATTTGTCCAGTCTCTCAATCTGCTGCTTGGGGGTCAGTCCATCCCTACCCTCGCGGCTGGATTGACCGACGAACTGTATCGGACGGGCTCCATCTAATTCGCCTAGAGATTCCTCGACGGCTGCGACGGTATCTCTGAAGGTGGCGAACACGATGATGCGCGAATCGGAGTTCCTACGAAACCTCTCAGAGACGAGCCTTCGAACCGCGCTGACCTTGGTGTGGATCTCGCCCATCTCGGACAGGCTCTTGCGCAGGCTTGACACCCGTCCATCCCTCAGGAAGTTCCGCGTCGATTTGTTCTGAGACTGCTCACTCCTCGAGAGTCGTTCGAGGAACTCGCTTGAGGCGGCGACGCCTTGGCACAGCAGGTGGTTGATTAGGTGATGCAGACGCATCGCAGTGGCGATTCTAGAAACCGACTGGTAGGCGCTGGACTCGCCTCTAGAAATTGCCTGCTGGGCCCGCTCCATTGCATTGGACAGACCAGCATGGCTGATTACCCCGGGAATGACGTACCTGCCCAGCCTCCTCTCGCGGTCGACAATGCCGCTCTGCCACATGACTAGGGGCTCTGCGAGCTCCCTGATTCGATTCGGGACCCTGACCTTTACCTCTTGGATATCCAATCCTGCGAGGTGCTGTGCCACCATCGCATCGGCACCTGTCTTCAGATGGATTCTACCTATGCCCAGTCGGTCGCAGATTTCCTCGACCTGATTGGTCTTGGAACCAGGGCTCGCTGTGGTAGCTAGGACGAGTGGTTCAGATGTCTGTGATAGATACATGTCACCGACCTGGGCCATTGCGTGATTTCCCGTCGCGTGATGCGCCTCGTCGACAACGAGGAGAGAGCAGTCAGAGAGGTCCAAGACTCCTCGGGTGACATCGTTCCTGACAACCTGCGGAGTCGCTATTACAAGTCTGGACGAGCCCCAAAGAGTAGCACGCTTCGCGACCGGATTCTGACCTGTCACGGATATCGGATTGACCGAAGCGCTGTCTGACAGCACGGACTCGATTCCACGTAGGTGCTGCTCTACCAGAGCGACGGTCGGGGCGATCATCAGGACCCAGCCGTCCCTGCTCTCTAATCGATCGGCGATTACCATCCACGCGACCACTGTCTTACCAGCAGCGGTTGGCAGAACGAGCATCATCGATCCGGAAAGCGCCTCATCTGCCGCCTCGAGCTGGTAAGCACGGGCCTCGATTAGCCCCGGCGTGAGGCTCGGATGAAGAATTCCGTGCTGCATGGACCCGCATCTTGGGAGTCAGGGTTCAAAATCGTTGCACAATCCCGGGATTCCGGGATTACCCTTACACCCCGTAGGGGTGGTGCATCTTCTTCCCCGATTCGTTCAAATAGGGTATGTTAGTCGCAAGGCCGCTCACTACGTGAGGAACCAGACACCAAAAGGCTCTGCTGAAGCACCCTGCATGCTCGACTCGCACTCGCGACTCGGGTTCGGTGTCACGGTTTCTCCTTGACGAAGTGGGCCCGGCAGACGGCCGCTGTGCGGCCTGATGACGGTAAACACTTGGAGAAATTGAAATGGGCGACCGTAGCAAACCCCGCCGTGGTAGCATGGGCTATAGCCCTCGTAAGAGGGCAAACCGCCAGTACGGCAGAATCAGTTCCTGGCCCGAGTCAGACTCCGCTGAGATTAGGGTACAGGGCTTCGCCGGCTGGAAGGCCGGTATGACCCACCTCCTAGTTCGTGACAACAATCCCAACTCCTCCTCGGCCCGACAAGAGGTCCGCAAAGCCGTGACAGTTGTCGAGACACCTCCAATGAGCGTGTTGGCTGTCCGAGGCTACAGGATGACTCCCTACGGCATGCAGACTGCCGGTGAGGCTTGGTTCAACTCAGACAGCGGCCCGGAGGGCTTGTCGCCTCGCTTGGCCAATCAGAGTCGTGGCGAGCGCGACGCCGAGGAGGGCCGCAAGCCCTCCAAGCGCGCTGGACGCATCCCCTCTAGGGGCAAAGGCTCACCGGATGCGGCTCTTGAGGCCCTGCGCGAGGCCGACCTCTGCGAAGTACGACTCATCGTTTCCACACAGCCTGCTTTGGTCAAGAGTGTGTCTAGCAAGACTCCCGAGATCATGGAGGTTGCCTTAGCGGGCGGGGACAACGCATCCAAACTGGACTGGGCGGAGGAGAGGCTCGGTGGTACAATAACTCTGGATGACGTTTACCAGACAGGTCAGGATATCGACGTGGTCGGCGTCACCAAGGGCAAGGGTTGGCAGGGCGCAATCAAGAGGTGGGGAATCAAACTCCTCTCGCACAAGAACAGCAAGCGCAGGCGGCAGGGCGGCAACATGGGGGACTTCGGTACCGGGTACGTCCGCAAGACCATACGCCAGGCGGGCCAAGTCGGCTACCACAACCGCACAGAATTGAACAAGCGTATCCTGAGGGTCTCAAACCCGGGGGAGTCTGATATCACTCCCGCTGGTGGTTTCCTCAACTATGGCGAGGTCACCAACCCGTACATGATTATCCAGGGCAGCCTACCCGGCCCCTCCAAGCGAATGCTGAGGTTCCGAGACGCCATTCGCCCAAGGCCGGCCAAGCCCGAGGTCGACATCACTTATGTGAGCACTTCGAGCAAGCAGGGAGTGTGATATCATGAAGATGAAGGCCTACAATCTGGTTAATTCGGTAGAGCAGGAAGAGCTCGATGCTGGACTTCTGGCTGAGTACTATTCCGTGGAAGCCAACGACGGCAAGAGCATAACTCTGCCCTCAGCATTCTCCTCCGATGTCCGCGAGGACCTCATCCGCTCGACCGTACTGGCTTCTCGGGCCAATCGCCGGCAGCCGTACGGCCACCGTGAGCACGATGGCAAGAGGGCTCCTCAGCCCGGTATGAAACACTCAGTAGAGTGGTGGGGCAAGGGGCGCGGCGTATCGAGAATCATGCGCAAGACAGGCCAGCGAACCGGAGCCCAGAACCCCCACACTCGGGGCGGTCGCAGGGCACATGGCCCGCTGGTGGCAAAGGACTGGTCTCAGAAGGTCAACTCGAAGCAGCGCCGCATGGCCCGTGACTCCGCCATCGCCGCTACCGCTGATGCCGAATCCGTAGCCGCACGTGGCCATCGCTTTGACGACGACGTGCGCTTCCCGGTAATCATCGACGGCTACGTCGAGTCGCGCAACGACTCGGAAGAGAAGTACGAGATTGAGTCCATCCCTCTGCAGTACTCAACTCGTAAGTTCGTGGCCATGATGGAAGGTCTTGGCCTAGGGGCCGACCTCGAAAGGGCAAAGAGCGGTAGGAACATCCGTGCTGGAAAGGGCAAGATGAGAGGTCGCCGGTACAGGACCCCCAAGAGCATACTACTCGTAGTTTCCAACCGGGACGGCCTTCACAAGGCGGCTCGAAATGTCCCGGGTGTAGATGCGGTAGTCACCAAGGATCTGTCCGCTGAGGACCTAGCCCCTGGTGGCGATTCCGGACGTCTGACCGTGTGGACAAAGGCTGCGATAGAGGAACTGGAGTGATTCGATGACTGACCCGTATGACATCATCATCATGCCTTGGATTACCGAGAAGACGCTCGAGGCGCGCCGCGTCGCAGATGAGGAGAGCGGCTACAGGGAGAATAACAACAGAATCGAGTTCATTGTACACAAGGACGCAACGAAGAAACAGATTCGAGAGTCCGTCGAGCAGATGTTCGACGTCAAGGTTCGCAAGGTGAACACCAAATTTACGATGACCGGCAAGCACGCCAGCGTGCGTCTCGCCGAAGGTTACGATGCAGAGGAGGCCGCGCTCAAACTAGGCGCGTTCTGAACGAGGTGAGGATATGGGTAAGCGCACACGTTCACAACGCCGCGGTTCGAGCCCCAAAAACAAAGTCTCGAGTCATCGCTTCCCAGCGGCCAACAGGATTCCTCGTGTCAATGATGAGATTGGTGAGGTAGTGGATCTGGTTCACAGTCCCGCTCACACCGCTCCTTTGGCCAAGATTAAGTTCGCTGATGGCAACATTGCCCACATCGCCGCGCCTGAGGGTATCTCGGTAGGACAGAACCTAGCATTTGGCGACAACGTGTCCCTGAGACCGGGCAACGTCACCAAGCTCTCCCAGATTCCCGAGGGAACTCCGATATGCAATATCGAAGCCCGTCCTGGAGACGGCGGTAAGTTCGCTCGTTCGGGAGGTAATTCCGCTACCCTTGAGGCGAGGATAGATGACAGGGCTCGCGTACGTCTACCGAGTGGTCGAGTCAAGGAACTGCCAGCGAACTGTCGCGCTACCATCGGCGTTTTGTCTGGCCACGGAAGGTCTGAGAAGCCGCTGATGAAGGCTGGTGCTGCTCACTACCGCGCCAAGGCGCGCGGCAAACCCTACCCAACTGTCAGCGGAGTGGCGATGAACCCGGTCGATCACCCCCATGGCGGTGGCAACCACCAGGCCGTGCACGGTCCGAACTCGGTGAGCCGGAACGCCCCGCCGGGCAAGAAGGTCGGAAACATCGCACCGCGTCGGACTGGACGCGGAAGGGTACGAGAACAGGAGACTGATTAGAATGGCTCGCCGCAGGTCAAAGAAGGTATTCCGCTCGCCCAAGTTGGCGAGGCGCCAGGCCCGTAAGCGACGCTCGATGATATCCGAGCGCCGTAAGAAGGAGTTCCTGTGGCGTGGGTACAACATGGAACAACTCCTTGAGTTGCCTCTATACCCTCCTGAGGATGACATGGAAGCCATTTGCATAGCCACTCTGATGCCCTCGCGCGCAAAGCGTTCACTCTCTCGCGGACTCAATCTGGAGTGCGAAAATCTACTCGAAAGCATCCGTTCCAATGACGGCAAGATCGTCAAGACCCACTGCCGCAGCATGCACATCCTTCCCGAGATGGTCGGGACGACAGTCGGAATCCACAACGGCAAGGACTTCGTCAGAGTCGAGATAGTTCCAGAGATGATTGGTCACGCGTTGGGCGAGTTCGCCCACACGCGCAAGTCGGTCACGCACACCGGCCCTGGAGTCGGAGCAACCCGTTCGTCACAGCACGTGGCGCTGAAGTGAGGTGAGAGTGATGAGCAGGAAAACAGGAGATCCACAGTCCGGATACACCCAGCTGCTGGAGGGCTCCAACCTAGTCACCGCCCGCGCAGTCAACGTAGACTGTCACCACAAGCACTGCTACCACATCGCAAAGGCGATTCGCGGCATGAACGTCGCAGACGCAGTAGAGTACCTTGAGGACGTCGTCGCCAAGAAGCGAGCGATTCCATACACCCGTCGCTCTCGCAGGGGTCGCGGCGGCAACACGATGGCAGGGCATCGCAAGGGTAAGATGGGTCCTGGTAAGTACCCGAACAAGGCCTCGAAGATATTCATCAAGCTCATCAACAGCGCCATGGACAACGCGCGTCAGCGCTTTGACACTCTCGATGCTGAGGATATGACGATTACACACGTAGCCGCACATCGCGGCCAGATTGCTACCAACTGGCGCCCCCGGGCCATGGGTCGTGCCACGCCCAGCAACCACTACCAAGTCAATCTCGAGATCTTCCTTGAGCACTTTGGTGCTGGAGAGGGAGAGGACGTATTCTGAGGTGATTATGTGAGGCATCAGAGTACCATCAGAACCCTCATCGGCCGCAATGTCGAGCGCCAGCTCGTCCGCGAGTACCTGCTGAGGGAGACCGAGCGCGCTGGTTTTGGTGGCCTGACTTTCAACCGCACTCCAGAAGGCACCAAGATTAGCCTGCGAGCAGAACAGGTTGGTCGCGTAATCGGTCGCCGAGGTAAGGTCATCCACGAACTCAGCAACCGTCTGAAGAACGACTTCTTCCTAGATCGTCCCCACCTCGACGTCGAAGAGGTCACCGAGCCTCGCCTCAACGCCCAGATAATGGCCAGCCGTATGTCTAGCTCCCTTGAGCGTGGTTGGTTCTTCCGCCGCGCTGGACATGGCACGGCCCAGCAGATAATGGACGCAGGCGCGCGTGGCTGCCTAGTCATCCTCAGTGGCAAAATCACAGGTGCCCGACACCGAGTCGAGAAGTTCCAGCAGGGTCACATCAAGTTCTGCGGTGAGACTGCCCTTGAGTTCATGGACACCGGCTTTTCGACCGCTGTCAAGAAGTTGGGTACGATTGGCTGCACAGTCAGGATAATGCGGCCAGATGCCAAACTCCCACACGAGATAATCATCACCGAGCGCGTTGACTCAGGCCTGCCGCCTCTGGCCGAGGTCGCCGTTTTCGAAGTCTCCGACGAGGAGGCCGACGAGGAACTGTCTGCCGTCACCGAGGAGCCCAAGGCCGACGCCGAGGGTGTGGTCGATTCGGTTGTCGACATGATGGCCGAAATCGAGCAGAAGAAGGAGGAGGAGTGAATGTCGCACATCAGATCAAGGGACATCGAGACGATGAGCCCCGAGAAGCGAGAGGAAATGCTGGAGGAACTCCGCGAGGAGCTACTGCAGCTTCGTGCTCAACAAGCTCTGGGGGGCTCAGTATCAAACTCAGGAGCATACAAGCAAACGCGTAGGAGCATAGCGCGGATGCTGACTCGTATCAAGCAGAAGCAGGAGTAGGGTAGATGGCTGGGATATGCAACTTATGTGGATTACCGGATGAACTGTGCATATGTCAAGAAATAGCGAAGGAACAGCAGAAGGCGACAATTTCAGTAGTAAGAAGGAGGTACGGAAAAATGGTCACAATCGTCGAGGGAATAGAGGACACTGCCATCGATCTGGGCCAACTCGCCAAGATTCTCAAGGGCGCGTGCGCGAGTGGCGGCACCGTCAAGGGACGAACCATAGAACTGCAGGGAGATCACAAGAAGAGGGCCGCCAAGGTACTCGAGCAGAACGGCTACCAGGTGGAGGTGCGCTAGATGGGGGATTTGATGCACATGCCATGGTTGTCACGCACCATCACGGTGGTCGATTCGCCGGACCCCTCTCTAGTCGGCCTCAGAGGTACCGTATTAGACGAGACCCGCAGAACCATACGCGTCCTTACCGAGAACGGACGTGTCCGTCTCGCGAAGGATGTTATCACATTCACCATCGACTCCGGGGAGGTTATCGACGGCTCAGCCGTAACACAACGCCCCGAGGATCGAATCAACCGCAGGTACAGGGGGCGCTGAGATGAGAGATATCGGTGTAGACGTCAGAACTCCCGAGGGAGAGTGGGACGGCAATGACAACTGTCCCTTCTTCGGCAGTCTGAGGGTGCGCGGCCAGATCATCGAGTGCATCGTGTCCACATCGGGGATGACCGATTCCATCGTAGTCGAGAGGGAGACCTCGCGCTACATGAAGAAGTACGAGCGCTACGAGAAGCGAACTCGACGCTATGCCGCCCATCTGCCTACTTGCATAGGCGGCGTCAGTAGGGGCGACAAGGTCCGCATCATGGAGTGCAGGCCGCTGTCGAAGACCGTCAAGTTCTGCGTTATCGAGAAGGAGGCGTCTGAATGAGGGGAATAGCCGGACGCGTCACAGCGGGCCTGCCTACGCAGGCGCGTCTCGACTGCGTGGACAACACTGGCGCAAAGGTCGTGCAACTGATTACCGTCCTGAAGAAGGGCGGCGTGGCACGCCGCTACCCCGCTGCCGGAGTGGGCGACATGATTCGCGTCACCGTAAGGCGTGGTACCCCCGAGACACGCCGTCAGATATTCGATGCCGTCATCGTTCGACAGGCGCGCCCGTTCAGGCGCGTCGATGGAACTTGGGTTCAGTTCGAAGACAACGCATGCGTTATTACGAACAGGCGCGGTGAGGTGCAGGGCTCCGACATCAAGGGCCCTGTGAGCCGAGAGGCGGCAGAGCGGTGGCCTCGGATAGCCGCCACTGCAAAGCAGATAGTGTGAGGTGAGAAGAATGGCGAGTAAGAATCCCGGAAAACAGCGTCGAACAAGCCGCAAGGCCGCCTTGCACGTCCAACGCAAGCGACTACGGGCTCGCCTGCTGACTGATGATCCCGAACTACAGGCCATCCGAACCGTCACTGTGCGAGTGGGCGACGAGGTCGAAGTAGTACGCGGCGACTTCGGCAATCCGAACAGCATCAAGCCAGACTCAAGCGGCAAGCGCCTAGGTCAATCTAGGGGTCGCGCCGGAATCAAGGCCAAGGTGGCCAGTGTGGATACCGAGAGGGGAATGATATTTGTCGACGGAATCACCTCTACCACTGCTGATGGCAAGGAGGAGGGTGTGCCAATCAGGCCCTCCAACCTCATAGTAACCTCTCTGTTCGAGGGCGATCCGTTGAGAATCAAGAGGCTGATGGAGAGATCAGGAGGTGACACCGATGAGTAGGAGCCACATCAAGCGCCTAGTCATGCCACGCAGCTGGCCCCTGCCTCGCAAGTCCTCCATTTGGGTGCAGAAGCCCAACGCCGGTGGACACTCCATCGAGAACTGCATGCCTCTCGCTCTCGTCCTGCGCGACGTCCTCGGTGTCGCACATACTCGACGTGAGGCCAAGCGTATCCTACACTCTCGCGAAGTCATGGTGGATGGTCGCATCGAGACCGACGACGGGCGAGGAGTCGGTTTGATGGACGTTCTGTCGGTAGGCGAGAAGAACTTCCGCTGTGTACTCGACACCAACGGCAAGCTGCGCTATCGCCCTATCCCAAAGAATGCAGCCGGCAGCAAGATTTGTCGTGTAACCGGCAAAACCACTATTCGAGGTGCGAAGATACAGTTGCACTTGCACGACGGCAGGAACCTGCTGATGGACGATGCCTCGGCCTACAAGAGCGGCGACAGTGTCATCATCTCTCTTCCAGAGCAGCAGATTACCTCTCACCTTCCATTCACTGAAGGCGCTCAGTCATACCTGACGGGCGGCAGTCACATCGGCGAGATCGCTACAGTTCGTGGACACGACGTCAAGCGCTCTTCCAAGGCGAACGAGGTCCAGTTCGACGATTTCCTGACCATTGCAGACTATGTCTTCGTCATCGGCTCTGAGTCAGACATCCCGGGGGCTGAATCATGAGCGAAGAGAGCAATGCCATGCTGACTCCGTCCATCATCAAGGTAACCATCAACATCGGTGTCGGCGAGGGAGGCCAGAGACTACAACTCGCCGAAAGGGTCCTCGAGGTCCTCACTGGCATGAAGCCCGTGCGCACCTTGGCTACTCAAACCAACCGCGACCTCGGCACACGCAGAGGTTCTCCAATCGGATGCAAGGTTACCATCCGTGGCGAGGAGGAAATTAAGAAGTTCCTCAAGGATGCATTCTGGGTCCGCCAGAACACTCTACCAGCCTACAACTTCGACACTCAGGGCAACCTCTCCTTCGGAATCTCGGACTACACTGACTTCCCGAAGCAGAAGTATGATCCAGACATCGGCATCTTTGGGATGGATGTCAACATCGTTCTTGAGAGGCCCGGGCACCGGGTCTCGCGTCGCCGCCAGAGAAGCTCTAAGGTTGCCCTCAAGCACAGGGTCGGCCGCGAGGAGAGCAAGCAGTGGTTCCAAGAGTTCTATGAACTCGAGATAGTGGAGGAGTGAGAAGGATGGCGCACGACCACGGTAAGGAGATAGGGCGTTCTAACGGCTGCCGACGCTGCGGCCGCAAGCGGGGAATGATCCGCCGACACGGCCTCAGGCTGTGCAGGCAATGCTTCCGAGATGTAGCTCCCGAAATAGGATTCAAGAAATACTCGTGAGGTGAAAGAAATGCAGTTTGACCCCCTAAGTGATGCGTTCACGCGAATATTCAATGCCGAGCAAGCCGGTCACTACGAAGTGACTGTTAACCCGGCCAGCAAGATGCTGGGCAACCTGTTGTCCATCATGCAGGCCTCCGATTACATTGGTGAGTACGAGAGAATAGACAACGGCCGTGGCGGCTCTTTCCGCGTTGAGCTTATCGGAGCCATAAACCGCTGCGGCGTAATCAAGCCGAGGCACTCCGTCAAGCGTTCCGACTTTGATAAGTGGGAGTCTAGGTACCTACCTGCTCGCGACCTCGGCCTACTTATTCTGACCACCAATCAAGGCGTCATGAACCACTATGAAGCCAAGAAGGAGAGGGTCGGCGGACGACTTCTCGCATACATTTTTTGAAGGAGGGATTAGAATGCCGAAGCTAGACCACATCTCGCATTCCATCGCACTTCCAGAGGGTGCAAGTGCGAGCATCGAAGGAGATACGGTAACCATCTCGAAGGACGGCCAATCGCTATCACGCGAGTTCAGGCACACCAAGGTGGAGATTAGGGAAATCGAGGGAGGACTCGAGATATTCGTCAATCTACCACGTCGCTCCGAGAAGGCCATCGCCGGTACTTGGGCCGCGCACCTGCGCAACATGGCACATGGCATCGACGAGGGCTTCGAATACCGCCTCAAGGCAGTGTTCAGTCACTTCCCGATGAACCTCAAGGTAGAAGGCAAGCAGCTCACAATCAACAACCTGTTCGGCGAAAAGGTCCCCCGCGTGGCCAAGTTGCCGTGGAGCCCCGCCGAAGTAGAGGTCAGGGTGGAGAACAAGACCGACGTAGTTGTGAGAGGCGCTGACCGCGAGAAGGTCGGCCAGACATCGGCTAACATCGAAAGCGCTTGCAAGATCAAGAAGCGAGACAGACGAGTATTCCAGGACGGAATCTATATCGTCTCGAAGGGAGCATGATAACATGGATACGGACTACGAGGAATTCACCGTTGCCCAACTCAAGGACTTCCTGCGCGAGCGCGAGTTGCCAGTATCTGGTAAGAAGGCTGAGTTGGTTGCCAGACTGGCCGAGGATGACAACACTCCCGAAGCCGAAGAAACCCCCGAGGAGGAGATGGGCGAGGACGACGGCTTCGATGACGATGACGATGATGATTTCTTTGATGACGAGTGGGACGACTTCCACGTCGCCCGGCAGAAGCCAGTTCTCGACGACTCGACCATCTCTGACATCGAGGTGCTAAAAGCTCAGAAGAAGAAGCAGCCCGCATTTAGGAGGCAGGAATGGTTCCGTTACAGAAGACTCTCGAAGACCGGTTGGAGGAAGCCTAAGGGCATGCAGTCCAGCCAACGAATGAACCGTAAGTATCGTTCCCCCATGGCTAGGGTTGGATACCGCAAAATCGCCTCAGTTAGGGGCTTGCACCCATCAGGCTTCGAAGAAGTCATGGCCCACAAGCCAGCGGATCTCGACGGCATCGACCCTGAGCGTCAGGCAGTCCGCATTGGCTCAAGGGTCGGCAACAGGAAACGGGCCCAGATTCACGACCGCGCCGACGATCTCGGACTCAGGGTGCTAAACCGGAGGCGCTTCGAGCGCAAGGGGGACTTGCAATGATGATTACCAACCAGAAGCGGATGGCCGCTCAGATACTCTCGAGGAAGGAAGGCAGGGAGGTAGGGGTCCACCGCGTCTGGATCCACCCGGACTACCTCGAAGAGGTTTCCAGCGCTGTCCAGAAGGACGACATCCGCGAACTCATTGAGGAGGGCCTGATTAAGGCCAAGCCAATCAAGGGGACCAGCCGTGTACGAGCCCGTAAGGCTGCAGCTCAGAAGGCGAAGGGCCGCCGCAAGGGGCACGGCTCACGCAAGGGCAGTGCCAACGCGCGCTACCCTAAGAAGCAGCGCTGGATGAGTCTGATTCGGGCCCAGCGCAGGGAACTCAAGGATCTCCGCTCCAGTGAGGCGCTGAACCCATCTCAGTACCGTTACTACTACCGCAAGTCGAAGGGAGGTTCGTACAGATCAATCGCGCACATGCGATCCAACATCGAACTCGACGGCATAGCTTTGGGGGGTGATGAGTGATGGCCCATGGAAAGAGCCAGAGGCTCCGCTTCAAGCGCCGACGCAACGGGAGAACCGACTACAGGCGCCGCATGAGAATGCTCAGAGGTGGCGTGCCTAGGGCGGTTGTCAGGGTATCTAACACCCAGGTGACCTGCCAGTTGGCCGAGTTCAGGATGGATGGCGACAACATCCTCGCCTCGGTTACCGGCAATACGCTGGCCAAGTACGGCTGGCCCGATGGCGCTTCGAGGAAATCAGTCCCGGCTTGTTACGTCGCCGGATACGCTCTGGCCAAGTCGGCCATCGCCGCAGGCCACGACAACGCCATACTCGACATCGGTCTTGCAGCATCATCTCCAGGTAGTCGCGTATTCGCTGCTCTCAGGGGAATGGTGGACGCTGGATTGGAAGTGCCACACGGTAAGGCCGTTCTGCCGGATGATGACAGAATCAATGGAACTCACATCGACGATTCGATTGCTGAGGCGGTCGAAGCGGCGAAGAAAGCGATAGAGGGGGCATAGTATGAGCGAAGAAAAGGTTGAGCAACCCACAGAGGAACCTACTGAAGAACCTACTGAGGAACCAGTCAACCTAGCTCCTGGCTTGGCCATGGCACAGGCTCCTGTGGTGGAAAAGGAAAACGATCGCCGCCGCCGGGGCCCCGACCCATTGGCTGCGCTCAGGGCATGGGAGCCCCGCACCCGCCTTGGCCGCATGGTTTACTCCGGAGAGATCTACACCTACGAGCAGGCCTTGGATACCGGTTTGCCGGTACGCGAGGTCGAGATTGTGGACGCACTCCTCCCTGATCTTACTGATGACGTGCTCTCGGTCAACATGATTCAGAGAATGACTGACTCGGGCCGGAGAGTGAGATTCAACGTTCTGTGCGCGGTCGGCAATGGAGACGGTTACGTCGGAATATCGGTCTGCAAGGGTAAGGAAGTGGCGGGCACCATCCGCAAGGCTATCGACAGGGCCAAGCTCAATCTCATCACTGTGATGCGTGGCAATGGTTCGTGGGAGTCCTCAGAAGGCCCCGGCACGAGCGTCCCGTTCAAGGTAACCGGTCACTCCGGTTCCACTCGAATCACACTCATGCCCGCACCCGCAGGGAAGGGACTGGTCATCGGAGACTACGGTCGCAGGGTCCTCAATCTCGCTGGCATCACCGACGTCTGGTCACGCTCCTCTGGCCAAACCCGCACCACCATCAACTTCGCCCGCGCCACATTCAACGCACTGGTCGAACTCAACCGCACTCGAATCACCGAGGCGAATCGTCTCCGACTCAACATCACCGAAGGGAGGACTATCAGATGACTTTCTTAGTAATCCGCGTTCGCAGCGATCGCGGTGTCAAGCCGAAGATTCGCGACACCATGTCAATGCTCAACCTGACTAGGGTCAACCACGCCGTCCTGATACCTGACACCCCAGCCTATGCCGGGATGCTGCACAAGGCCAAGGACTACGTGACCTGGGGGGAGGTCGACGCAGACACAGTTTCCAGCCTGATTTCAGAGCGAGGTCGCATGATTGGCGACAAACTAGTCACCAATGCAGTCATCAAGTCCGGCAGCAAGTTCTCGACCATCGGGGCACTTTCGAAAGCCATCGCATCTGGCGACGCGCGAACCAGCGATGTTGAGGGAATGAAACCCGTCTTCCGACTGCACCCACCGAGGGGCACCAAGGGATGGGGCGGCATCAAGCGCAGCTTCGTCGTAGGTGGTGCACTGGGCTTCAGGGGCGAGGCAATAACCGACCTAGTCGTAAGGATGATTTGAGGGATTAACATGGTTTCACGAACAAACAAGTTCCGAGGTCGAAGCCGCTACCACGGCCGTGGCAAGAAGGCCGGTCGAGGTGCCGGTAAGAGAGGCGGCCGCGGCAACGCCGGAATCAACAAACACAGACTGATGACTCGATTGAAGTACATGCCTGGGCACTGGGGGATGTACGGCTTCAACCGCCATCCTAGCCTGCGCAACGTGAACGTATCGATCAACATGCAGGAAGTTCAAGCCCTCGCTGATGGCGATTCCATCAATCTCAGCGAGATGGGCTACGACAAGCTCCTCGGCAAGGGTCGAATCGACCGCGCCATCCACATCACCGTCGCAGAGGCCAGCGCGCGCGCCATAGAGAAGGTTGAGGCGGCTGGCGGATCCGTCACTGTCGGGGACGAGTGGGAAGAGGAGTGAGCTCGATGGTTGAGCGCCGACCAAACCCGATTGGCTTTGGCATCATGGCCATCATTTACTGGGGCGCTCTATTCTACTGGCTCAGGGACGACTTGCTCGACGGTTCGGTCGACGAACAAACGCGTGCTCTGAAGATGTTCCTCATCTCCTTCCCTTACGTCGGCTTTGTGATGTGGGCGTCTATGAGGGATCTCCCTGAGAATATCAGGGAAATACCGTTTCTGGGCAAGTCTCTCAAAGGACTAATCTGGCTCGTCTTCGTACTCAGTCTCGCCTATTGGGGTTGGGTAGACAAGGCTGCAGTTGGATACCTACTGGTCGGAGTGGCTCTGCTCGGTCTAGGGGCTTCCGGGGCCATGACAATTTTGTTGTACTCTGGTTCTGAGTCAAGCAGATTGTATGCCCTATCGAGACTAGTGGATGTTTACCCAAGCATCACCAAGCCCGAAGGGCACGTCAGATTCAACCAGAAGATGTGGACTACCGTTCTGGTACTAATCATCTACTTCATGATGACCAACGTGATGATTTACGGGCTCTCGGACTCGACTCTCGACATCTTCTCCTCGTTCCGCGCCATCATGGCTGGTGCATCCGGTTCTATCATGCATCTTGGGATAGGACCCATCGTCACCGGCTCGATTATCATGCAGCTATTCGCTGGAGCCAAGATCATCCAACTCGACCTGCAGGACTCAAGCGACAAGCAGCTGTACCAAGGCGTTCAGAAACTCCTTGTTCTGTTTATGATTCCTGTCGAGTCGATTCCCCAAGTCTACGGCTTCCTTGACCCGAGTGAGAGCGTCATCGGGCAGTACGGCCTCGGATGGGCCAACGCCATCATCGTCTCACAACTGTTCCTCGGCTCATACCTCGTGTTCCTACTCGACGAACTGGTCAGCAAGTGGGGAATCGGCAGCGGTATCTCACTGTTCATTGCCGCAGGGGTTGCGCAGTCGACGTTTGTCGGAACACTATCTCCACTACCTGTGGTCCAAGGCTCTCCAATGAGTATCGACAACCCGCCTTCGGGAGCCCTGCCCATGATTTTCTACACCCTGCGAACTGCGACCAATTCCGAACTGGTGTCTCAGAATGGTTTCGAGATGATGCTCCTAAATCACGCCAATCCGGTCGCTGCGCTCGCATCCTCAATTCTTGTCTTCCTAGTGGTAGCGTACGCCGAATCTAGCAAGCTCGAACTGCCACTTACCCACGGCAAGGTCCGCGGCCACAGGGGGCAGTACCCGATTCGGCTTGTCTACGCGAGCAACATACCGGTCATTCTGATGGCCGCTCTTCTAGCCAACGTCAACATGTTCACCCTTCTCTTCTGGAGCCACCCAGTGCTCTCCACAGTTCCGATATTAGGTAGTCAGGGATGGGGGAGCAGGGCACACTGGTTCGGAGCCTATGAGCCCGGTGCTACCACTCCGACTGACGGCTTTGCATGGTACTCGTCAATGGTCAATGGAGTAGGAGACTGGCTGATTCCACTGCTCAATCAAACAGGCGACGCCTACGGCCATAGTTTGCCCCAGATTATGATTCACGTCTTCACATACGTCTTCTTCATGACTGCCGGTTCTACTGTGTTTGCAAAGTTCTGGATTGAGACCACTAACATGGGGGCCAAAGATGTCGCCAAGCAGATTGAGCGTACCGGCATGCAGATTCCAGGATTCCGCAAGAACCCCGTCGTCCTCGAACGTATCCTCCAGCGCTATATTCCGCCCGTGACTTTGTTCTCTGGTGCCTTCGTCGGGCTACTCGCATCCGGTGCTGACCTGCTCGGGACTGTGGGTAATGCAACTGGCACCGGACTGCTCCTAGCCGTAGGCATAATCCTGCGAACATACGAGCAGATCCAGAAGGAGCAGGCCATGGAAATGCATCCTGTTCTCCGCGAGTTCTTCGGAGCTGACTGAGTCGATAATCGCCACACTGCTCTGCGATGCCCTCTCAGCCCCTCTCGTCACGTTGAAATACCGTAGGACGGTCGGCGGGACGCTGCGTTAAACCGGCGTTGGAGATTGAGCACCTAGTGCGATGATATTCTCCTTCAGGTATGGCGCAGCCGAGGAAGTGCGGCCACGAACTAGTTCGTGGTTGAGGAGGTTAACCACAATTATGACTTGGCCCCCGATACAGGGGGTGCAAGAAGCAGATAAATTACATTTCAATGAATGAAGTGCATCTGCGCCAATTAACCAATTAGTGACAACTTGTGATAAATAACTCTGCAAGGATCAGTGAGATTCCGCTCACGCGAAATCCGGTTGATCCTGCCGGAGGCTACCGCTATTGGAGTTCGATTAAGCCATGCGAGTCGCGAGTCTTAGGGACTCGGCGTACCGCTCAGTAACACGTGGGTAACCTGCCCTATGCTGGGGGATAACCTCGGGAAACTGAGAATAATACCCCATAGTTCACCACGCCTGGAACGGTGGGTGGATGAAAGCTCCGGCGGCATAGGATGGGCCTGCGGCGTATCAGGTTGTAGGGGGTGTAATGTACCCTCTAGCCATCTACGCGTACGGGTGTTGGGAGACATCGCCCGGAGATGGATTCTGAGACACGAATCCAGACCCTACGGGGTGCAGCAGGCGCGAAAACTTGGCAATGCGAGCAATCGTGACCAGGGAACTCCAAGTGCATCGGGTAAGACCGATGCTTTTCTTGACTCTTCAAAGGTCTTGGAATAAGGGGTGGGTAAGGACGGTGCCAGCCGCCGCGGTAATACCGGCGCCTCAAGTGGTAGTCGCTTTTATTGGGCCTAAAACGTCCGTAGCCGGTTTGGTACATTCGTGGGTAAATCAAGGCGCTCAACGTCTTGAATTCTGCGAGCACGGCCAGACTTGGGACCGGGTGAGGTGTGGGGTACTCTCAGGGTAGGGGTAAAATCCTGTCATCCTGAGAGGACCACCTGTTGCGAAGGCGCCACACTAGAACGGATCCGACGGTCAGGGACGAAGCCTAGGGGCACGAACCGGATTAGATACCCGGGTAGTCCTAGGTGTAAACGCTGTGGACTTGATGTTGGGAGTGCTCCGAGCACCCTCAGTGTCGAAGCGAAGGTGATAAGTCCACTGCCTGGGGAGTACGGTCGCAAGGCTGAAACTTAAAGGAATTGGCGGGGGAGCACTGCAACCTGAGGATTGTGCGGTTTAATTGGATTCAACGCCGGAAAACTCACCATAGCCGACGGACATATGAAGGCCAGCGTAATGAGCTTGCTGGATTGTTCGAGAGGTAGTGCATGGCCGTCGTCAGTTCGTACCGCAAGGCGTTCTGTTAAGTCAGATAACGAACGAGACCCTCATCCCTATTTGCCAAGGTCTGTCCGCAGATCACGGGACTATAGGGAGACCGCTGGCGCGAAGTCAGAGGAAGGCGAGGGCAACGGTAGGTCAGTATGCTCCGAATGCTATGGGCTACACGCGCAATACAAAGGACGGGACAATGGGCTGCAACTCCGAGAGGAATGACGCTATCCCGAAACCCGTTCGTAGTTCGGATTGAGGGCTGTAACTCGCCCTCATGAAGCTGGATTAGGTAGTAATCGCGTCTCAAAAAGGCGCGGTGAATATGCCCCTGCTCCTTGCACACACCGCCCGTCAAACCATCTTAGTTGTGGGTGGGTGAGGCTGCCTCTCTTTCGAGATGTGGTATTCGAGCCTGCCTTCGACAAGGAGGGTTAAGTCGTAACAAGGTATCTGTAGTGGAACCTGCAGATGGATCACCTCCTACGAAACTCGGAAAACCGGGGGGCGGGGCGATTTCGGTCGCCCCGTCTTCCAACCTAAAAACCTCCAATTTTTCACCCCCCAGCGTCAGTATTGCATGAAACAACAAAATATCGCTAGACTGCGCTAATCCGGTGCATTATTCACATCATGGCGAAGGTATATACCAAACCTACCTCGTAAGAGGTACTATGCGAACTTTACTCGCTACAACAATGATGCTGTTAATGATGACTGCGGCCCTGGCGGGCTGTGCGGGATCCGACATCACCCAAGAGGATGTGGATGCTGCGAGAGAGGAAGGTAGAGCTGCTGGAATTGCAGAAGCCACCCCTGTGAGCACGCTGGACACGATTATAGCTCGTGGATCAATGAAGTGCGGAGTTAAGGAGTCCCAGTACGGAATGGGATACTTGGATGCTGGAACTGGAGTTCGCTCTGGTCTGGACATCTCCTACTGCCGCGGAGTTGCGGCTGCTCTAGGGTTGAACCCTGATACTGATGTCGAGTATATCCCGGCCTCAGGATCGGACCGCTTCGACAAACTAGCCTCTGGCACTATCGACGTGCTAATCCGCACCACGACCTGGACAACCAGCCGTGATGCAGATTTGAACGCTGATTTCGCTGGAATGAACTTCTTCGATGGACAAGGTATCCTGGTACGCGAAGACGTGTTCCCGGCTGCTGATGCTGGCAACTCGGCCAGTGGACTAAACGGCGCTAACATCTGCGTCGGAATTGGTACCACAACTGAGGGTAACATGGTGGATTGGTTTTCCTCAAGGAACATCGCATTCACCTCCGTCCCTGTGGCTGACGCTGCAGAGGCAACTGCCAAGTTCATCGATGGTTCGTGCGATGCCTTCACTGGCGATATGTCCGCAATGGTAGCCAAGAAGTGGCAACTTGATGGCGACGACTCAATGGGAGGCGTCGACATCTGGATTGCATCTGAGCTGATGTCCAAGGAGCCGCTAGGAGCGGCAACCCGCGACATGGACTCTGACTTCAAGGACGTCGTGGCTTGGGTCTGGTATGGAATGGTAACCGCTGAGGAGATGGGTGTCACCGCTGCAAACGCAGCTGCATCCGCCACCGCTGCCTGCGCTGATGGTAGCGACCCCGGTATGTGCCGCCTACTAACCGAGAACCTCGGCCTAGGCACCACAGCCAACCCGCTTGCGGGTGACTGGATGCAGGCTGTTCTAGCAACCGCTGGAAACTATGGCGAGGCCTATGACGACGCGTTCTGCGACGGCACCTACGACGGTGTCAGTGGATCCGCCGCCATGACTGGCTGCCTGATCTCGCGTGTCGGAACCCTAAACGCCCTCGTTTCCGAGGGTGGGATCCAGTACGCACCAGCAATGCGCTGAATGCATTAGCAGACTGATCGGAAATACGTAAGCCTCTGGGGGGGATTTCTCCCCCAGGGGCCTCACTACCCTTTTACCCCATGCTCCCCTACGGGGAGCATGACCTTCAGCGAGCAGGCCAGATTAGTTCCTGTCACCTCATTCGGCAGGCTCTGGCTGGCCCTTTCCATCGCGCGGCCATATGCCGTACCTGTCTTGAGCATCTGCCTGTTCTGGCTGTACTCCAACAAGTTCCTCGGGATGTCAATCTCTTACCTCTCTACGATGGCAAGAGACATCACAATTGCTGGCACCCAGATGAACACCTCGTACTATCCTATGGAAGGATTGGCCCTGATTGTCGGCGGGATTATCCTAATCTGTTTCCTGCTGGTACAAAACGAGATTCCAGCCCTTCTCAGAGGGTTACTGACACGAAATCCAAAAGCCCTCTCCGAGTGCTCGAGCTCAATCTTCGCCACCCTGTGCTTTGTTGTCTCTTACTTCCTAGTGACCAATGTCCTAGAACTGAGCCCAGGGACTCAAATTCCATTCTTCTTCTTTGGAGGCGCTATTGTTGCCGGAGTACTTCTACTGCAGGATAACCTAGGCGAGATTCTGAGTTGGAGCAACATCCGCTCCTTCAGTCCAAGGGAGAACTTGGGCGCACTCATCCCGATAGGTTCAATCGTAGTGTTCGCAGGCTTGACCCTCAACATCTCGTTTATCCCACTTATCTCCCAAAACATCCCCCAATTCCTCTCTCTGGTTATTCTCATCACCGCCATCTACTGGGGCTGGAGACTCTCCCAGGAGGGGATGAAGCCAGCTGTACAGGCCAAGAGGACAGCCGCTCTGGCTTATCTGATTCTCCTGCCGTTTATCCTGTACTTGTTTCTGAGGGTACTCTACCTGATGCACGACCCCGATCCGGTGATGCAGAACCGCTGGGAGGTCAAGTTCGACTTCATGGACAAGGTGAACACCTTCAAGATCAATCCGTGGCCGATGCTGGTGGAGGCGAACTCCGACGCCAGATGGCTGTTCCTGAAGGCCGCTATCATCAACTCCGTGAGAGTGACCCTGCTCAGCATAGTGCTGTGTGTCATTCTAGGAACCATTGTCGGTGTCACTAGACTCTCCTCCAACAAACTAGCTTCGACCATGGCGACAGTATATGTCGAGGTATTCCGAAACCTCCCTCTCGCCGTCCTCCTGTTCCTGATTGCAACTCAGTTCGGGATCCAGGCTCCCCTGTTCATAGACGAGACATTCCTTTTCACATCCGAATGGCTCCCAAACTGGTTAGAGGAGTCAGTCAGGGCGTTCCTCGGAATGGGGCAGTCGGGCGGGGCTGTGTTCTACAGTAATCAGGGAATCTGGTTCGTGACCGTGGGATCATACCCAGTATTGGTCATGGGCATAGCCGCCCTTGCTCTACTCAGGGCTGGACTACGTCACATGGACAGGATCGAACCACGATTCATAGTCACCCCAAGCACTCCATTCGAGCATCTTAGGAGGCCCTTCAGCGTATTGGGGTGGAAGACCGAAGCACTCTTCGCAGACATCTCGCTGATAGCAGCAGCATTGGTCTTCATCAATTATCTAGTGCCATTTGTCTCGACACACGGAGGTGGTACCAACGCAGCCCTCGCAATGGCCCTGCTTGTTTATGCTCTGTCGGTCATCAGCAAAGTCGATGATGACGGTATCAACTCGCTGCAGATTGATGACTCTGAATCCGGTCTCAGGAAGAGATTCACCATCTGGATTGCCGCCTTCGCAGTAGCAGCTGGAGCCGTCTTTAGCATAGGCGGCCTGTCTTGGCCAGAGTACCTCAAGGACTGGGACGGGGACGGAATCATTGACGCACCCGGATCTTGGGACATAGCCGAAGGCACTGGATTTGAGCTCACGCCCTTCTTCCTCGCCATGATGCTCGGACTGACGCTGTTCACCGCATCTACGGTGGCTGAAATCGTGCGAGGAAGCATCCAGGCTCTTCCTAGGGGGCAGGTCGAGGCTGCCATCTCCCTAGCTCTGAATCCATTCCAGAGACTCAGGCTGGTCATCCTACCTCAGGCTCTGAGGAGCATGGTGCCGCTGTTGAACAACCAATTCATGAACGTCTGGAAGAACTCCAGCTTAGCCGTCATAGTCGCTTATAGTGACATATTCTATGTCGTACTGGTAATGATGAACAACGTCGGTAAACTGATTCCTCTGTTCCTCCTCTTGCTCATCACCTATCAGGCAGGCAGCCTAGCAATCTCAGTCGTGATGAACTGGTACAACTCAAGAGTAACGAGCGTGAAGATATGAGTTTGAGAGTCCCTAACATGGATTCGTTCCTTGAGCTAGAGGAATCTATCGCCGGTAAGCCCGGCGGCTCTTGGGTAACTCCTGACAACCGTGAAACGCTCTCACTGGTGGCGATATCGCTAGCACTGTTTTGCGGTTTAGCTGGAGGCATGTGGGAGGGACTCCTGCCCAACGGCTTCTTCGAGCTGGTGGCGAAGGCGGAAGCAGAGGGCGCAAGTTCTCTGTATGCTCAGATCTTCGGCACCATTTGCGTGATTGCCATCACCTTCGCATGGTGGGTGACTCTGACTGCTCTGATCAAGTGGACTCCGGGCAAGTCCCTTTCCAACGCGCTGCTAGGAATCTCCACAGCCTGGATTATCGTCATAGCGGTACGCGGCCTCAGCCACTTCGTCCTAGTCGAAGCAGACTGGGATGTCGTCTGGGCCAACAGAGTACTACTAATCGTTGGCCAGCAGATGACTGAGCAGATGACACAGGCCCCCGGCTCAGAATCTTGCATCGCTGTATCAAATTGCTATGGGATTAATCAGAACTGGCGTCTGTGGTGGATTCTCTACCCATCATTCGCCATCCTAGCGAGCGCCTACGGGACCATTGCTGAAAAGCCAGCAAGATTCCTAGTCCCGTTCACCGCATTATGCGGCATACTGATGCTCATAGCATGGGTGCCGAGCGAAATCAACTACCACAGCATGGTCCCGATTACGAATCTGTCGAAGGCCTTGGTGGTGGGTTATCTGGCATACGGGTCTTCGTACTACTACTGTTCGATATCAGAGGAGTACAAGGCCAACCGATTGAGGACATACATCGCGATAGGGGCTGTGGTCACATTCTTCTTCGCGATTATGATAATGGATCCACCAGAGCCGGTCAAGAATCTAGCAGTGCTCCTCGGCGGCACACCTGTCCAAGGAATACGTGAAGCCATAATTGCTGGAGATGTGGTCCCAAGCACTCTCGATAAACTCGCAGGAGACGGCATCCAGGCATCCCAATGGGGCGGCCTCTTCGTCAACCTCATTGTGGCAACTGCAGGATGCGTACTCGGCTTCGGGATAGGAATCGTTCTAGCCTTTGGTAGACAGAGTGACCAGCCGTTCTTCAGTGTGCCATCAATCGCTCTAATCGAACTGGTTCGATCTGGCCCTCTAATCTGCTGGCTCTGGTTCGCTGTCTTCTTGATGCCCGATCTGATGGATCCATTCTACGACGCAGAGGATATCATCAGGATGCTCCTGATGTTCGGTGTGTTTGGCGGATGCTACATCGCAGAGGTCCTCAGAGGAGGCCTTCAGGCCGTTGACTCAGGTCAGAAGGAGGCGGCCACCGCACTCGGCTTATCTCCCTTCCAGGTCAAGATGAAGGTCGAGCTACCCAATGCAGTCAGGACCACACTACCCTCCATCGTTAGCGTGTTCATCGGTCTTTGGAAGGACACTACGCTGCTGTTCATCATCAACATACTGGACTTCTTCAAACTGGCCAAGGACCTACCAGCCACAGACTTGCGTTTCCTCGGTAACTTCCTAGAGCCGCTTTACGTCACCGCCCTAGTCTTCTGGGTGTTCGCATTCTACCTATCCAGGGTCTCGATGAAGATCGAGAAGGGCCTCGGATTGGTCAGAGAAGGAGGAGGAGAAGTAGCATGAGTGAATACGACAGGAACGATAAACCAGAAACCGGAGATAATGAGATGATTATTGAGACCAAGGGAGTCAAAGTCAACTTCGGAGATTTCTGGGCATTGAAGGGAATAGACATCAGCGTGAAGAAGGGCGAGATTATCGTCATCCTGGGTCCGTCTGGTTCGGGCAAGTCAACCTTCATTCGAACGCTCAACCGCCTGCAGCCACATAGCGGCGGTACGGTTGTCATTGACGGCATCACTGTGGACGATGACACCACCGTGTCCGACCTGAAGTACGTCCGTGCTGAGATTGGCTTTGTGTTCCAGCTGTTCAACCTCTTCCCGCACCTCACCATCATGGAGAACATCACCCTGGCCCCGATGAAGGTCAAGGGGATACCCAAGAGGGAAGCTGAGGACCAGGCGATGGTACTGCTTGAGAGGGTCGGAATCCCGGAGCAGGCCTACAAGTACCCGAGTGCGCTCTCCGGCGGACAGCAGCAGAGAGTGGCGATCGCCCGCGCATTAGCGATGGACCCCAAGATTATGCTGTTCGACGAGCCGACTTCAGCGCTCGACCCGGAGATGATCAAAGAGGTCCTAGACGTCATGATTGATCTCGCAAAGGAAGATGTCACGATGATTGTCGTGACCCACGAGATGGGCTTCGCAATGGCGGTCGCAGACCGAGTCATTCTATTCGACGAGGGAGAGTTAGTCGAGCAGAACACCCCGGCCGAGTTCTTCGACAACCCACAGCACAAGCGGACCAAGTTGTTCTTGGAACAAATCCTATGATTGCCTCGTTCACCGAGCAATAGTATATCGGGTCGTTATGACAGCAAACATCGCATGAGTTGCCTTGATGGTTTTCCAAATGGTCTTGAATTGACCTACGCCTGCGCCTCGGAATTAATGGAGACGGGACCGGTTTCCGCGCTGCTGATAATCGTCATCGGCATCCCTCTCATCAAGATAGCCAAGAGATACCTCAGGAAGCTGTTCGACAGGACCGAGTTCGACGAAGGGCTCGAGAATTTCATGTTCCGCATCGCCGGTGTTGCAATGGGGGCCCTCGTCATACTGACAGCCGCCAACGAGCTCGGCATCAACGTCACTGGAATCGTTGCCGCGCTGGGCATTTTCGGCCTGGCCGTGGCCTTCGCCGCCCAAGACACGATGGAGAACGTCATCGCTGGCATCTTCATCATCATCGACAGGCCCTTTCGGGAGGGCGAGCGCATCATGCTGCCCAAGAAACTCGGGGGAATCTACAGCAGTTGGGGAGATGTCAAGGAGATCGGCCTGCGCACCACCCACGTCCGCTCTACCGACGGGGTGATGCTGACAATCCCCAACAAGTTGCTGACAAAGGACGCCGTGGCGAACTTCAGCCACCGCAGCGACATGGAGCTGCGCGTACGCATACGACTGGGCGTTTCACCGACATGGAAAAACGTCACCAAGGCCGAGGAGATCGTCGAGGACATCGCTGCCAACCATCCCGACATCAGCCAGAAGCCAAAGGTACCGGAGGTTGTGCTGAGGGATTTCGGCAAGCACGAAGTCATCATGGAGGTTCGCTACTATGTCGACAACGCCCGCAAGATGAGACCCTCGAAGTCGTTCTTCGTGACCGAGATACTGCGTCGATTCGAGGAGGGTGGAGTTAAGCTCTCAATCCCTGCGAGTATCCAGATGAACGCAGATGTGGACCTTGATGATCTAGGACTTTAGGGCTCGATCCAGTGAGCGACCCGATCGTGAATGGTCCTGCGAAAGGTCAGTAGTTGTAGGGTCGGGCCACTCAGGTCCACGGTAACCCTAGCGCCTCTAGTGAAATGAGTCTCGTCCCAACCATCACTGACGATGTAGCCACGGTGCATGTCGCTTGTTATCGCCGTGGCCTCGTTCGTCCAGGCCCAGTACGAACCGTCATCATCCCTCGAGTCGCGAGGCAGGTCCCTTGATGCGAACAGATACCACGAGTCAAGCTGCTCAAGCGGGAAACTCGTACCCTCGATGTTCACGACGTGTCGGAACCACGCCCCCTGGCCGAGGAAGGTGGAGAACAAGCAGCCCGATGAGCGCTGAATCACGTCTATCTCACTCTCGCTGTCCACATCTCCTCTCTGCAACCTGTACCTCGAGGGCTGGTACTGGTGTGTGTTGGCAATAATGAGATCGTTCAGTGCCGGGTCCGAGAAAACCTTCTTGCCACTAGTCGTCACTATCTCGGCCTGCAGCCTAGGCAGAACATTCACTATCGCATCGCCGTCTAATGCGGCCCTGATGTCCGAATCGAAGTTCTCGGGATCGCTTCCCATGTAGAATCCGTACGATCCGTCCTCGTCATCGTCTTGGGGGTGACTGTTTACTCCCATCACAGGAGTGTCGGAGTCAATAGAGTGAGCAATCGAGGTCAGGGTCCCGTCACCTCCGAGTATGATCACGAGATCACGGTCGGCGAAGTCCTCTCTGCTGACTGTTTCACGAGCCTTGAATGTGATTGCAGTGCCTCTGTCACGGACCAGTTCATCGAGTGATTTCCGGACTGTCTCGAGCGATTTGTCGTGCACATCCTCGAAATTCTTCTTGTAGACGACTAGGATGTCCGAGGCCATCTATGCACGCTCCCTGCGCCCCTCGCTCCGTGGGCGTCCCATATAGGCGCGACGCAAGCGTGAACACCCTATTCGGATGACCGCTGTCGCATAGGCTCATCACCCATACCCGCCCGCAAGCGGCCGTGAGAGGCATCATTCTGACCGTCTTCGTATTGCTCTGCCCTCTGGGGGCAGGGTGCCTCGCAGTCCCCGAGGAGGTCTGTCCCGAAGGTGAGTGCTTCCCACTGGTTTCGGCAGCGCTATCGGAACTCCTCTCTGCTCCAGGTGCCTTCGATGTACTCTCTTACGCGGAGAACTTCGAACGGTTGAGGGTCGAGACATCCACTGTTTATGACAACCAAGGACAGTTCGCTGAAATCCACTGGAGTGTCGCCAAGGACGATGCGGCAAACCTGAGATCGATAGCGATGAGATTCACCGTCGGCACCTCAAGTATGGATAGCGAGGTCATCGAGGGACAATATACTACCAACATCAGGGTTGGTGGTGACTGGTACGAGGGCCGCGACGCGGTTCCGCAGTACGCCGACCCGTTCGCAGAGCTCGCTCAACTTGCCAATGAACAGCCCGAAGGGATGTGGCCGCCGTTTGGCTTCGATGTTGCTTCGGTAGCCGAACTCGACTGGACGATTTCGGGGGACTTTCTCTCACTACAGCAAATCGCCACAGCCAGCAACGCTACACACACTATCATCCTTGAATTGATGGGCGCCCCTCCAATGATTACGGGGATAGAGGCCTACTCGGGTGACGAGGAGCAGTTCACGCTCAGGGTCTCGACCGGCGATGACGTGGTTATATCGCTGCAGGAGGATCTCCCCCGCACGCCAGTGGAGTTCAGTCTGGACGCAGAACCAATCCAAGTGGGTGATATCACAGTCTGGTCCGGCCCCGTTCCTTCGGGGATGGATTCTGATATCGAGCCGGCTGAACTGGAGTTCCATGGCATCTCGGAAGAAGGAGGAGATGCGGCCTCGGTAGCTATGATGCGATTGGATCAAGGCACTTCCAACATCACATTGGATGACGGCACATGGTGGGAGTTCACTTGGATTGACTACCTCTCACGAGGATATTTCTCCCACAGTGACTTGTATCACATTAGTACCAACGCGACAGGCCAACTTAGCGTAGCGCTCTATGATTCATGGGCCCAACAGTGGACTGGAGGTCCGCTGCAGGGCGAATGACTCTCGGGCCCGATGAGTATCTTCAAACGCCTAATCGGAAACGCTCGGGCATGACTGAGAGCAGCCATCCTCTGATGCGACTGCTCTCGCATCTCAGGCACTACAGGAACATGGTGCTGCTGGCCTCCTTGTGTTCAGTCCTCAACAAGGTTTGGGATCTAGCTCCGCCCGTTTTGATTGGCATGGCCATCGACGTCGTTGCCACCCGTGAGGACTCGTTCCTCGCCCAGATGGGGTATCCGGATGTCTATGACCAGCTGTACATACTCACAGGCTTCACCGTGGTCATCTGGGTGCTGGAGTCGATGTTCCAGTACTTTTACGCCGTTTTGTGGCGCAATCTGGCGCAGACTGCGCAACATGAGTTGCGAATGTCAGCTTATACTCACATCCAAGACCTCGAGATGCAGTGGTATTCTGAGCAGTCTACGGGCGGTCTGATGGCCATAATGAACGACGACGTCAATCAGTTGGAGCGCTTTCTAGATCAGGGTGCGACCGACCTGCTTCATGTGGCTACCACTATCATTGTGGTCGGCGCGATTATGATATCGGTAGCACCCGAGGTCGCACTCCTAGCCATCCTTCCCGTGCCAATCATAGTCACGGGCTCGTTCATCTACCAGCGAAAGATAGGCGTGCGTTACACCAAGGTGCGCGGCAAGGTGGCAGATCTGAATGCGTTGCTGAACAACAACCTCCACGGCATCACGACAATCAAGTCATTCACCGCAGAGGATCGCGAGGTCGAGAGGGTGAGTGCAGCCTCGACCTCATACAGGGACGCCAACAAGGAAGCAATCCGCCTGTCTGCATCCTTCGTGCCGATAATCCGCATGGCCATACTGTTCGCCTTCACTGCGAACATGTTGGTAGGCGGCTGGTTCGCTCTGGACGGGCGTATCGGCCTCGGCGCGTACTCTGTCATCGTCTTCATCACCCAGCGCCTTCTGTGGCCGCTGACTAGGCTCGGCGAGACCTTCGACCTATACCAGCGGGCCATGGCCTCGACCTCCCGCGTACTGGATCTCCTAGACACTAAGATTGGGATAGTAGAGGGGGAAACCCGACTCGACTCGGCCCGCGGCGAAATAGAGTTCAGCGATGTTGGATTCTCCTACCCGAATCGCGAAGTGGTTCTGAACGACATCGACTTGACGGTGCCCGCTGGCAAGACAGTCGGATTGGTCGGCTCGACGGGCTCGGGCAAGACTACTCTAGTACGCCTACTACTGAGGTTCCACGATCCCGACTCCGGCATAGTGACGCTCGATGGCCACGATGTCAGGGAGTTGACTCTGGAATCTCTCAGAGGCTCCATAGCTCTAGTCAGCCAGACCACCACGTTATTCCCTGGCTCGGTTCGAGAGAATGTGCGCTACGGTGACCCGGATGCTGATGAGCAAGCGGTCATCGAGGCAGCCCGCATAGCAGAGGCGCTGAGTTTCATCGAAGATTTGCCGGACGGCTGGGACACCGACATCGGTGAGGGTGGTCACAGGCTCTCAGGCGGCCAGCGCCAGAGGATAGCTATCGCCCGAGCAGTCCTCAAGGATGCACCGGTACTGGTGCTTGATGAGGCGACGAGCAACGTCGACAACGAGACTGAGGCAGCCCTCAAGCGCTCCATCGAGAGGATATCGGTGGGCCGCACCACACTCATCATCGCCCACCGCCTGTCCACGGTGCGCAACGCGGATGTAATCGCCGTCATTGGTGAGGGCGTAATCTCTGAGACAGGGACACACGAGGAATTGCTGGAAAGCAACGGCCTCTACTCACGACTATGGGCCGTTCAGACTGGTGAGGTATCTACATGAGTGAGGATAGGGGTCTGCCAAAGCTCACGGAACTAGCCAAGACAATCGGATTCGAGATTACCGAGTTCAGTGAAGGCTCGTGCGTTGTCGAGTGTACGATTCGCGAGGATCATCTGAACATGGGAGGTGTGGCCCATGGAGGCATACACGCCACCCTGCTAGACTCCGCGATGGGAGGCACTCTAGTCTCCACTTTGGCAAAGGAGGAATGGTGCGCCACTGCACAGATAGACATCTCTTATCTCAACGCAGTGGGGACGGGAACTCATCTGATAGCCACGGGGGAAGTCATTCGCAGGGGCAGGAACCTAGCCCATATGGAAGGCCGGTTGACTGCTGACGATGGGACTTTAGTGGCTACTGCAAAGGGAATCTGGGCCATTTGGGTTGTACGCCCTAGTTCGGAAAGAGAGTGAGTGGCCGGGAACAGGTTAATTTCCCCCTTGCGTCTCCGATTACTGATGGCGAGGTCCAGTTCTCCACTCTTCTTCTTGGCGGGCTTCACACAGTTGTACATAGGGTCAGCTCTAGGAGATGATTCGGCTCTCGCACTGCTCGGAGCGATTCTAGAGGTAACAGGAGGGAGTTCGGTGCTGGTTGGCTTATATCTGCTGATTTTCGTTGCTAGGCATCACGAGGAGTTCTCCGAGTCATACAACAAGATCGAGAACTCTGTGATGTCTAGGGAGAATACCGGATCTCTCCATCGCGTGGATCCGAAGCCAGCTTCCATGAAACTCATCAATGTCATCATACCAAGCATTCTCTCATTCATAGCAGCATGGGCATGGCTAGCCAACTAGTAGGTGATGCATGGATAAGCCCAAGCAGGGCCTCGAAGAGATGGTCGATCGCGTCATTGACAATCCAGCATACGATATGCTCGGAGGGTACCATATGTTCCTCCGCAGAGTTACCATCCCAATCCTTCTCATTCTAATCTTCATGATTGTATACGATTTTCTGCTGGGGTATCTTTCAAGTGACCTCACACTGATACTGAGTGCCCTAGTAACTGGTCTTTCAGTTGGGCCAATTATTGGTCTTGAGACATATTTAGCCATACGCCGACAGGGGAAATGACCTACTCACTGGCTTTTCTCATCATGCCGCCGAATGGGTAAAGGGGGGAAGCCTCCCCTTTCACGACAATGGGATTGCTTGATTCATTCGATATCTTTGAATTTCTGGGCTTTGGAGAGGCCACCGGACTCGAGTTACTGTTCGCCGCCTCTGCCTTGGTTGGAGGAATTCTGTTTGTACTGTGGTTCGCCCTGATGATGATTGGTGGTGTGGCTGCGGACATCTTCGAAGGACTCCTTGGGATAGAAGGGGTCGGCGATCTCGGAGCCGATGCTTCGTTCAAGGCGCTGACTTTTCAAGGTCTCATGGCCTTCTTGATGTTTTTCGGCCTCGCTGGGCTGTATACTCTGAAGTCCACCGAGACTTCGACGATTGCCATCGCAGTAGGTGGGGCTGCTGGTTTCGCATCCATGTACGGCACTGGCAAACTGTTCCAGTTGTTCATCACTCTACAATCAGACGGGACAGTTGGGATAACGGAGGCTATTGGGGCCACCGGAAGCGTGTATCTTCGAATCCCTCCCAACGGCTCCGGACAGGTTCAGGTTAACTACGGTGGCAGTAGAAGGACAAAGAACGCCAGGTCCCACGACAACGCCGAGATTGACAGCGGCGTATTGATCGAAGTAGTCGACACGATAGGCGATATTCTCGTAGTAAAAAGAAAGTGAGAAGACCCTTAGGAATTGGATTTCCTAGCCGTGCAGGGAAAGCCTTCATGACCTCATGAGCCCTCTTGGGGCCAGAGGCGACGCTGAATGGCTGATTCTGGAGCACTTTTGACAACGATGATATTTGCGACTGTACTGGTACTTGTGGCGGTGACGATATTCTTTGCACAGCGCTACAGGAGGTGTCCACCCGACAAGGTGATGGTCATCTACGGGCGTACTGACAAGGGCCGCTCGTCGAGGACCATACACGGAGGTGCAGCACTAGTCTGGCCACTAATACAGGACTACGCGTACCTGCCCCTTACTCCGATTACAATCAACATCGACCTGAGGAATGCACTGTCCCTCCAGAACATCAGGATCAACGTACCCAGCACTTTCACCATCGGCATCAGCATCGAGGAGCACATCATGCAGAACGCTGCACAGAGACTACTCGGTTTGAAGATGGAAGACATTGAGCAAATGGCTGAGGAAATCATCCTCGGCCAGCTGCGTCTGACTGTCGCCTCAATGACCATCGAGCAGATCAACCAAGACCGCGACAATTTCCTTGCCGGCATCACCCACAACGTGGAGAAGGAGCTTGAGAAGGTCGGCCTGAAACTCATCAACGTCAACATCGTCGACATCACCGACGACTCCGACTACATCGAGAGCATCGGTAAGAAGGCCGCAGCGACTGCGGTTGAGAATGCCCGTGTTGATGTAGCCAACGCCGAGCGCGACGGTGCTATCGGTGCTGCACAGGCTGACAAGACCCGAGAGATTCAGGTCGCTGAGAATGTGGCTTCAGCCACTAAGGGACGTAAGGCAGCTGAGGCTGATCAGCGTGTTTACGTCGAGGGCCAAGAGGCTCTGGCAGTCTCCGGTGAGAACATGGCTCAGGCTGAGATAGCCAATGCAAACGCTGACCTCAAGGAGGCGGAAGCTGGTGCTAAGCAGAGGGCTGACGTCGCCACGGCGAAGTCCGAGGCTGCCATCCAGCGTGCTTTTGCTGGTGAGGAAGAAGAGCGCCTGAAGGCAAGTGAGATTGTCCGTGAGAACATCCAGAAGCAACAGATTGAGATTGCTGCTGAAGCCGAAGCCGAACGCCAGCGACGAGTTGCACGTGGTGAGGCCGATGCTATTCTTGCAGTTTACGAAGCAGAGGCGAAGGGTATCCAACAGGTTCTCGACGCCAAAGCGAAGGGATATCAGAATCTCGTCATCAGCGCTGCTGGTGACCCCAAGGCCGCCGCAACTCTGCTGATGGTCGAGAAGGTGGAGAGTATGGTAGCGGCTCAGGCCGAGGCCATTAGCAACCTGAAGATAGACAAGGTCACCGTCTGGGACGGAGGCAACAACGACGATGGCTCATCTGCCACCAGTAACTTCGTGAGCAGCCTCGTCCAGAGTCTGCCTCCAATCCACGATGTAGCCAAGATGGCTGGAGTCGATCTGCCAGACTATCTCGGCACCATAACCGAGGAAGAAGACGGCGAGTGAGCGACTGTCTCTTTGAGACAGTCAGGCTCATGAGGCGGCCTACCATGGGCATCACATGCGCGACGACGATGTAGTCATCATCGGAGGTGCCCGGACCCCGTTCTGCGAGTGGCTGGGCGGCAAGCGAGGTGACGGAGAAGCAGGAGGCCGACTCGCCTCAGTTTCGACCGAGGAACTCGGAGCGATTGCCATCCGTGCCGCATTAGAAAGGACAGGTACCGACCCGTCCTCCGTCGATCATGTGGTGATGGGTCACGCACTGCAGACCTCTGGCCAAGCCATCTACGGCGCCAGGCACGCCGGACTCAACGCCGGCATACCGCATGAGGTTCCGATGCTCACTCTCAACCGCCTGTGCGGCAGCGGCGCGCAGTCTATCGTGACCGGCGCCCAGATGATTATGCTGGGCGAGGCCGACGTAGTGGTGTCTGGGGGTATGGAGAACCTCTCGCAGGCCCCTCACGTCCTTCGGGGCATGCGTGAATCGCATAAGCTCGGGAGACCGCCTCAGGAGGGCTACGTTCTGCTCACAGATATGGAGGACTACTTCTTCACCAACCTCATCGACAACACCTGCGACTCGTTCATGGCGCAGACCAGTGACGAACTGTGTCACCGTGTCGGCGTGGTCCGCGAGCAGGCCGACGAGTTCGCAGCCCTCAGTCACGCTAGGACCGAGAGCAGCGTCGACTCTGGCTTGTTCGATAACGAGATCGTCACAGTAGAGACTCCTGATGGGCCGGTGAGCGCGAGCGACGAGGACCACTTCGTCCGAGGTACCACCATTGAATCGTTGTCCGGGCTACGTCCGCACTTCGGTCCCAAATCCCTCGTCACTGCAGGAAATGCCTCCGGAGTAGTCGACGGGGCGGCAGCTGTAGTACTGAAGTCATCCACCAGAGCTGCAGCGGACGGAGACGAGCCGCTTGCTCGGGTCGTAAACTGGGGCATCGTCGGATTAGATCCTGCGATAATGGCATTCGGCCCTGTCCCGAGCAGCAAAAAGGCACTTGAGAGGGCTGGCCTCACAGTTGATGACATAGACCGATGGGAAATCAATGAGGCCTTCGCAGGCCAGGCCGTGGCGTGCATGCAGGAACTCGGCCTAGATGTGGACAAGGTCAATGTGAATGGAGGAGCGGTCGGCTTGGGTCACCCCCTGGCTGCGACCGGCACCAGGCTGGTGCTGACACTGGCGCACGAACTGAAGCGCAGTGGTGGCCGTTACGGCATAGCCACCGCGTGCATCGGTGGCGGACAGGGAATCGCGGTCATTATCGAGTCAATTTGACTATTTTTCGATAAATTTCGCCGTAGGAGAGGTTATCCCTCATCGTGCCCGGCAAAGAACATGACTTTCGTGAAGCCTGAACACATTGTAACCGAACATATCGAAGGAACCGGGCACGCAGGCAGGAAACGGAGTCTGGTGAAGACCCTGTCATGGAGAACCATCGCGACTACGGACACCATCTTGATTACTAGATTTCTCACCGGAAGTTGGACGCTAGGTTTTGGGATTGCCACCATAGAGGTGTTTACTAAGATGGCACTGTACTACCTCCACGAGCGAGGTTGGGCATCGTTTGATTGGGGTCTTGAGGACGTTGATGTAGATGCAAAGGCTCTGGAACTTCGTCCTGTTCATTGAGCCCGCGGTCCTATTGAAGGAGAGAATCCCGGGTAACTTGAGTCTCCTGACCACATAGGTTATCTGTTGTGTGTTCCGGCCGTCGGCCGTTAGCATGGGGGGGACTCGCTCTAGGGGCTTCGTGAAGGCAGTATGCCGGAAGGCCATAGCAACTCTGACCGGCACGGGGACTCGTGCTGTTGTATAGGCCAATAGGCTCGACGAAGTGATTGGAATGGATTCACAAAAACGCACCATCGTCAAGACTCTCCTGTGGAGGTTCATTGCAAGTGGCACAACAGTAGTTGTTGTGTTTGGACTATCAGGAAATATCACATTGGGATTGACGGCTGCGGCAATAGGCATCCCTCTCAAACTGTTCATGTATTACCTCTATGAGCGATTCTGGATGACGTCGATTGAATGGGGGAAGGTCTCAGATGATTTCTCGGAACTTTCAGTTAAGGATGTGTCATCAGGTTCTTCGGGCCGGCCGAGAGGCGCTTTGGCGCAGCGGGCACGCAAACCCTGAACTCAAATGTTCACTCGGGGATAAACCAGTGTTCTTTCTTCGGTGAGAGGGGTCTTTTCATCCACAATGGGCGGCGCTCTCCTCGAGGATGAGTCTCGCGCTGCTTAGCCATCTGGTTCCAGCGCTTGTAGTACTCGAACGACTTCTCGGTGTCGACCTCGATATCGCCATACTTCTCGTCCGCAGATGGCCTACTCAGCCTTACCTTTTGGAGCCAGCAGTGGGCACCGCTAATCGGGTCCGGCTGCACCGCGTGGGTGATGTTCTGATGGACGCCCCCGTCCCTCCACCAGACTCTGTTGGTATCGGGGTCATCTGACTCCCACGGCCCGACTCCAGAGACGGTCCGCATGCGCTTCCTACCGTCCCCGACGTCCTCGATCGAGACCTCGTTGCTGAGGAAGCGGTTGCCTTGGTCTTGGGCGCGTCTCCAGCGTCCGATGTGGTGCGAGCAGCCGACCACTCCCGGCTTGATACCCTCAGTGACCCATACCTTGTCGACAAACCAGCCGATTTCGGTCTCTATCTTGAGCAGGTCACCTTCTGCTACACCGAGCTTCGCGGCGTCTTTCGGATGTATCCATATCGGGTTGCGATGACCGATTTCGACCAGCCATTTGGCGTTAGCCGAGCGTGAGTGTATGTGCTGCGGTAGGCGAAAGTTTGGCAGTAGGCAGTACTCGTCTTCGCCCTGCAGGTTGTCAGGGTGGACGTGACTGCGGATGCGGTAGTGCGGAATTGCGTGCTCTGGGTAGCCGAACTCGACCATCGTCGGAGAGTACAATTCCTGTTTGCCACTCGGCGTCGGCCAGGTGGGATCCCCGGGTACCGAGCTCG
>JGI24923J38494_100800_pt1 | contig 44414 bp, 46 predicted proteins | sample LinPFosplate11_FD_38494 | JGI IMG/M metagenome (IMG submission 38494) | reverse complement strand
TCGAGCTCGGTACCCGGGGATCCCACGTAGACGATTTAATCGCCCCTGTGCATGGAATACACCCGAGACTTCGATATCGGCAATCCACCTCAAAGGCATCCGCTTCAGATAATCCTGCTACATTGTCGGGATCTACCGTTTTGAGAAATTCAAAAGGAATGAGAATGCCATTCTTTTCCACCACTTTTCTCTTTTGGGAATAATATAAAGGTACGATAGGAATCTCTTCGTTTTTAATATACTGCCACACATCATACTCAGTCCAATTTGAGATAGGAAACACTCTGACATTTTCATTATCTTCGATATTGGAATTATATATATTCCACAGTTCAGGGCGCTGATTTTTTGGATTCCACTGACCAAATGAATCCCGCACTGAATAAACACGTTCTTTGGCGCGTGATTTTTCCTCATCTCGCCGGGCACCACCAAATGCAGCATCAAATCCATGTTTGTTTAGGGCATCCAGCAGACCCTGGGTTTTTAGATATCGGCAGCATTTATCAGGTCCCAATGTAAAAGGATGAGCTTTATTATTGATCCATTCATCATTTTGCTCAATGATGAGACGAGCGCCAATCTCTTTTACAAACCGATCGCGGAATTCATACATCTCAGGGAATTTATAGCCAGTGTCAATATGCATCAATGGGAAAGGAAACTTACCGGGGTGAAATGCCTTTTGTGCCAGTCTGATCATGACAGCAGAGTCTTTGCCAACGCTGTATAACATGACAGGATTTTTGAATTCAGCTGCCACTTCCCGTATGATATGGATGGATTCATTCTCCAGCTGTTTTAGTTGTGTCAATCGATATGAAGTCATTTATATTCCAGAATTATTCTGATTAATTGTTTATTTATAGATATCAAACCTGGTTTTGCAGGACGCGAAATTTACTGTGATTGGCTCTTTATAGAATTGAAAAAAATCATTTAAAATATAATTCTCTATCCAAATCCGATATGATATTCTCTTACTAATTTGTCCCCCGTTGGTGGGGGACAGTTAGATTGAAAGCAGCTATAAAGAGAAAAACAAAATGGTTATATGGAATTCCCATAAGAATTATCCCCCGCCAGCGGGGGATAAATACATTTATGGCAGACAGGAGGCAGCGGGGGGGGAAGGCAGATTGCAAGCACCTAGAAAGATTAAAAACGATAATAAAGTTATTCTCTATCCAAATTCTCAGACTTATTTCAAATAATCATAATTCCATTTTTTAATAAATAACGTAAACGCTTTAACTTTTTAAATCCGGACACACTGTTCAATAATGAACATAAATATATTTTCATGAAAACTGATAAATATCTGTGTTTATGAATGTTACGTATGGGCACATTATTTGCAATTAGATGTTCATGGACAGAGAACTTGATAACACAATCATAATTAAAGAACGAATATTCTCATCACTGCGTATTGTAATTATTATAGTGATCATCATTGCCGGTCTCATTTCTCTGAAATATCTATTATCCACAGAACTGAAACAATCACGACTTCGAACTGCTATAGCTGAAAACGGCTCCATTGCTGATGCCATAACTGCTACAGGATTTATCCTCCCCGAATTTGAACATATACTGACCAGTCCTATCCGGACAAAAATTGACAGTATATATTTTGTGCCAGGTGATATGGTTCATGATGGCGATACCATTTTAAAATTGAATCAGGATCTTCTCAATCTGAAATATGAACAACAGCTTGAAGAAATGAAATTGTTGGAAAATAAAAGACATCAGCTTGAACTATCAATGAATCAGAATCTGATAAATCTTGAAACCGATTATGAAATCAAGATTCTTACAATAAAAGCGACAGAATCAAAATTAATACAGGTAGAGCGCTTACATGAAATCGGGGCAGCATTAAAGTCAAATGTCGATCAGGTAAATCTTCAGCTTGAGATATCACAAATCGAACTATCACAATTGAAACATCAAATTGACAATCAAGCCGAAATCTACCAGGCAGATCTACTTGAAGTCGAATTGCAAATTCAAATAATTGAAAGTAAAATAAAAGAACAAAAAAGACTGCTCGACCTGGCAGCTGCAAAAACTAATTGGAATGGAGTACTATCCTGGATAAAAGACGATGTGGGATCTACTGTAAATGCCGGAGAAATAATTGCCAGAATATCCAATCTTGAAACATTCAAAGTTGAAGGAAAAATCTCAGATATCCACAGTCAAAATATTTTCAAAAATATGTCAGTAATTGTGAAAATATCAGATAAAAATCTATCAGGAAGAATCCATAGTATCGAACCGATTATAAATAACGGAATTATCACATTTTCTGTGGAGCTCAATGACAAGAGTTTTGGTGGTTTAAGGTCCAATCAGAAAGTTGACATAATGGTGATAACATCAGAAAAGAACAATGTTGTACGAGTGAAAAATGGACCATTTATTAATGGACAGGGAAGAAGCTATGCATTTGTCATTGAGGACAATATGGCTGTTCGACGTGACATTATTGTCGGTGCTGTTAATCTGGACTGGCTTGAGATCATCCAGGGAATAGAAGTAGGGGAGGCTGTTATTATCTCCGATATGGACGAGTATAAACATCATGAAGAATTAAAAATTAAAAATGATAATTGAATCACTAAAGGAGCAAAGATGATCAGGCTTTCAACAATTGAGAAAGTTTACCGTACCGCAAAAATTGAAACCATTGCCTTAAAAGATGTAAATCTTCATATCAAACGCGGTGAATTTTTGTCTATAATGGGTCCGTCAGGATGTGGGAAAAGTACTATGTTAAATATAATGGGTTTACTTGATCAGCCATCTCAGGGCGTTGTTGAAATCGATAGCGAACATGTGGCAAAATTCAGTGATCGAAAATTGGCTCGTTTACGAAATGCTATGATTGGTTTTGTTTTTCAGAGTTATCATCTGATAAATGATTTGAGTGTTGTTGATAATGTTGAAATCCCCTTGCTCTATAGAAGTATGTCTGGCTCCTCGAGACGAAAATTAGCCTTGGAAGCACTTGATAAAGTTGGTTTGAATGCCCGGACACGCCATTTCCCATCACAATTATCCGGTGGACAACGACAAAGGGTAGCAATTGCCAGGGCGATTGTTGGGTCCCCTCAAATTATTCTTGCCGATGAACCAACCGGAAATCTGGATAGTGTAATGGGCGCTGAAATCATGGATATCCTCAATAAATTGAACCAGGAAGAGCAAACGACAATTGTCATGGTCACCCATGATGAAATTCTCGCCAGCCAAACTCAACGGATTATCCGTCTCTTTGATGGCAGCCAGGTTAATTAGAGAAATTTATGTTAATTAATTATCTGAAAATTGCCATTAAGGTCCTGTTAAGACATAAGCTCTTTACATTTATCAGCCTATTTGGTATAAGTCTCACATTGTTGATCCTCATAATGGTTACGTCACTATTGGATCATACATTTGGATCTCAACCGCCAGAATTGAAACTGGATAGAACTCTTTCTATTACTATGGGTTTATTAACATCAAAAGATGGCGGACAATCTAATGGTCCCGTAATGAGTCCATATTTTTTAAAAAAATATGTAAAATCCCTAAAAACACCTGAAGTCGTATCAATGTCTTCATTCCACAATCGCGTTATCACCTATAAAAATAGAACAAAATTCAGGTTGGATATAAAATATACCGATAGTGAATTTTTTGAGATATTAGATTTCAATTTTCTTGAAGGAAATCCATACAGCCTGAATGATGTGTCATCAAGAAGGAATGTGATTGTGATCAATCAAAATACCAGAGAACAATATTTTGATGGCGAGGAAGCAATAGGAAATACGATGGAAGTGGAAGGTGAAAAGTTTAGAGTTATTGGTGTTGTCGAAAATTGTTCAATTTTACGAATAATGCCATATGCCGACGTCTGGCTTCCACTGACATTTTCAAAAACTCCGCTGGATGAAGTGACCTTAATTGGTGGATTCCCCGGATGGTTTGCCATGATGCTTGCAACTGATGAATCTGATATCCCTGCTATAAAAAAAGAATTTCAGAACCAACTTGCCCTGGTGGAATATCCTGATGATAAATGGGTAGAAATTAAAACCGCCGCCAGCACCTATGCTGAGGCCTTCTCGCGAAATTTAAGATTATCTGAAGAAGGAAATGCAAAACCCTTGTTGATAATACTGTTTATCCTCATGATTCTATTCATGCTGCTGCCAACGATCAATTTGGTAAATATTAACTTGAGCAGGATAATGGAAAGATCATCTGAAATTGGTGTACGCAAAGCATTTGGTGCCTCCAGTCTGACCCTTGTAGGACAATTTGTGGTTGAAAATGTTATTATAACATTAATTGGCGGTGCAATTGCCTTAATTCTTGCCATTGGCATCTTGGAGATAATCAACAGCAGCTCATTGATCCCCTATGTGAATTTTTCGCTTAATTACCGGATATTTTTTAACAGCTTGGTTATATGTTTGTTTTTTGGACTTTTTTCAGGGGTGTATCCGGCATTTAAAATGTCTCGCCTCCAACCAGTTGATGCCTTGAGAGGAGAAAGCTCATGATCCGCCAAATGTTTAAATTGATCTGGAATAGAAAGAAAAGAAATTTGCTGATGATCTTAGGGATATCAATTTCATTTTTTGTCCTTTTTATTGTCTCATCGATTATTAATTATAATATCACCAATTATTTCAAACCACTTGGTTACGAATATGAGGATGTTTGGTATTTGACTTTGGATTGGAAAAGCTCAGATTCCCTGCAGATTGAATCTACCCTTGCCCAGATAGAAAATGCCCTGAAGACTTATCCTGAAATAGAAGAATTCAGTTATTGCCGATCTTTATTATTTACGCCAATGGCTTCAAATAACACATTCTATCATCTTGGTGATCATAATTCAAGAATTGAACGGATGTATGCCGGCGATCAACTGCCAGATGTCCTTGGTATCGATATATTACAGGGGAGATGGTTTGATGAAAGGGATAATGTCGAACATGATACTCCAATTGTCATAACTCAATTATTGGCTGATGAATTTTTTCTAAATGAAAATCCGATTGGAAAAAAACTCACTGATGGTCAAGGAGAGAAATTTTACAAAGTAATTGGTCTTATTGGAGAATTTAGAAATGGCGGTGAACTGACAGGATCAAAGCGCGCCAGTTTTGAGAGATTTAGCCTTAACAGCGAACCAGGATTAAAAAGAATATTAAGCGATAAAATGTTGTTTAGAATATTGATGAAGATGAGGTCCGGATCTGATTCAGGAGTTGAAGAAAAAATACTTATGCATACCTCTGCAATAGCCAAAGAATGGACGATCAAATCAAATCGTCTTGAGGATGCCCGTAGTTCAGCCAGGAAACAATCTTTGATTATACCGGTGATTATTGGTGTGATATGTGCTTTTCTCCTGATAAATGTCGCCTTGGGTCTTTTTGGAGTGATTTGGTATAATACCCATCGTCGAAAAGCAGAGATTGGTTTACGCCGGGCTATGGGTGCCCATCGAAGTCTTATTTATATCCAGATTATGGGTGAAGCCCTTGTTCTATCATTATTTGGAATTTTCATCGGCGGTTTTTTTGCAATTCAGTTTCCAGTTTTAAAGGTGATTCCATTTATTAGTGATATGGTGTATTATATGTCATTTATCTTATCCGTTGCTGTTATTCTATTGTTGACGGTAGTGTGTGCCCTTTATCCAAGTCGATTGGCAACTCATATTCAGCCGGCATTGGCATTGCACGAAGAAGGATAATTAGAATTTCACTTATATTTTGAATAAAGATCAATTTTAAGTAACCGTCAATTTTTTGATTACATCTAAATTATGGAAATGAATTCAATATTAATTATCGATGATGATCTGGCGGTAAGAACATCGCTAAAATTACTTTTTCGGGAAAACGGATTTCACACTACTGATGCAGATGATCCGGAAAGTGCAAAAAATAGTCTCCTTTCTAACCCTGTTGACCTCATATTAATGGATATGAATTATTCTCTGGAAACAACGGGAGTGGAAGGCCTAAAGCTTCTTGAAGAAATCAAAAAAAGCCATGCCCATATTCCGGTAATTCTTATTACTGCGTGGGGATCTATTCCCCTGGCGGTTGAGGGAATGAAACTGGGGGCAGTAGATTTTATCAATAAACCATGGAATAATAATCATCTCATTCAATCCGTCTCTACAGCGCTTAAAATTTCCAAGTTTGAGAAAGGCCCGCAAAATTCATCAAGAACGAAACTAGACAAACATTTTGATTTTGGGCGAATCATCGGCGAATCGCCTTCATTTGTTGAGATCCTGGATACCGTTAGTCGAGTTGCAGATACCAATGCACCAGTCCTGATAACCGGTGAAAGTGGTACAGGTAAAGAACTCATTGCCGAAGCAATCCATCAAAACAGTCGACGACGTAACCAGCCGTTTGTAAAGGTCAATCTTGGCGGTATTTCATCCACTTTGTTTGAAAGTGAAATGTTTGGACATAAAAAAGGTGCCTTTACAGATGCTAGATCTGATCGTGTAGGTAGATTCGAAATGGCCGATAGCGGCAGTATATTTCTTGATGAAATTGGTGATCTGGATCCATATTCCCAGGTAAAAATGTTAAGGGTTTTGCAGGATCGAAGTTTTGAAAAATTAGGATCCAGTAAGGCTCAAAAAGTGGATGTGCGAATTATTTCTGCAACCAATCGACCTTTAGAGGATATGGTCGAATCCAATGACTTTCGCGAAGATCTCTATTACCGGGTTAATCTCATAACTATTGTCATTCCTCCTCTCAGGGAACGACCGGAAGATATCCCGCCACTGGTGGACCATTTTATTACTACTCTGAAAAAAGCGTATCATAAAAATGATTTATCCGTCTCAAATGATGCCCTTGTGTGGTTATCAGGATTGCCCTGGCCAGGCAATATCAGGGAGTTAAAAAATCTAGTGGAAAGGACTGTTTTAGTTTCAAATAAATCTTGCCTGACTCAAGCTGATTTTGCCAAACAAAGCCAGGCACCAAGGAAAAAACAATCAGCTTCAGGTTTCCCATATGAAGGAACAATGACTCTTGATGAGGTCGAACGTGAAATAATCAGGAAATCCCTCGCCTTTCATAAAAATAATATCAGCAAAGTGGCAAACGCTCTCGGGCTCAGCAGGGCGGCATTATATCGGAGAATGGAAAAATTCGATCTAAAAGAAATTTCATGAAATTTATGCAGGATGGTTTCGAAAAGTAATTTTTATGTCGTTAAAGAAAATTATTGCCAGATGTAAGAATTCAATAAACCTGCGGATTAAATTTTCTGCATTTATCATTCTCATTCACCTAATCCTCATTTTTACATCGGTCCAGCTGATTGAGGATCATAAAATTCTATTCATGTTATCAGAAATTGGCATTATTATTTCTGTCATCATATCCATGCGGCTGTATCAAAGTTTTATAAGTCCATTAAATATGATCACAGCCGGGGTTGAATCAATGAAGGATTCGGATTTTAATCTAAAGTTTTTGAAGGTCAATCAATATGAACTGGATAAACTAATTGAAGTTTATAACCAGATGATGGAAGAACTTCGATCGGAGAGATTGAGATTGCGGGAGAAAAATTATTTTCTGGAAAAATTGATCGAAGCATCACCAACCGGCATCATTACCTTTGATTTAGATCAAAAAATAACCTCTATGAACCGCGCCGCCAGTCAGATTCTTGGTGTGGATTCGTCCCTGGTAAAAGGGGAAAGTTTAGAGGATGTATCTAGTCCAATTTCAGAATCACTAAATCGTCTTCAATCAGGTGAATCCATTACGGTGAAAAGTGATAGTGCCAGGCGATATAAATGTGAAAGATCAAAATTTGTTGATAGAGGTTTCCAGCATCATTTTATACTCATACAGGAAATGACTGATGAAATAATGGCATCAGAGAAACGGGCTTATGGAAAGGTAATACGGATGATGTCCCATGAGATAAACAACTCAATCGGGGCGGTAAATTCAATCCTGGAATCATGTTTAAATTATTCAGTCCTAAAAGATGAGAATGCCCATGAATATGCTTCAGCACTGAAAGTTGCTGTGGAACGTAATTCGCAGCTAAATCATTTCATGTCAAACTTTGCTGATGTCGTCCGTCTCCCAAATCCAAACAGAGTCAAACAAAATATCAATAATTTGATCATTTCAGTAAATACCCTTTTTAAAAATGAGACAGATAAACGCGATATAAACTGGAAATTAAACTTAGCAGAAACACCGGTGATAATCAATCTTGATATCAGTCTGTTTGAACAAGTATTGGTGAATATCATAAAAAATGCTATTGAAGCGATTGATCAAAATGGTGAAATTACCATTACTACTGTATTAAAACCTGATCCCTGTCTGATTATCAAGGATAATGGCTGTGGTATAACTACTGAAATCCAAAAAAATCTCTTCCTGCCATTTTATAGCACCAAGAAAAATGGACAGGGCATTGGCCTAACCCTTATCAGGGAAATACTGGTCATGCACGAGTTTTATTTTTCTCTTGAAACAACCTCTGAAGGACAAACCGAATTTACGATAAGATTCAATCAATAAATTGAATCATCAGGTGATTTTTGGACAATTGCCAGAGACTCTTGATTGATAACTCAAGATTGAAACTATTTTCAGCTCAAATAAAAATCAGGTCTACGTATTTCAGCCGGATATGTGATAATTTTTGTCCTGGGTTTGGAGTGAGGATATCCGAAACCCCTGTAAAAGTAATGAAAGAAATAAAAAATATTGCAAGGAATACCCTTTTGTCTGACCTGAAATCAAACCCCTTAGTTCATCCACCAAAACTAAAATATAATGCAGTCCCTTTTGATTTGATCAAAACAGAGCATTTTGAACCAGCTGTTAAATTTGCCCTATGTGAAGCAGAAAATGAAATTGCCATGATAGAATCCAATCTGGAACCGGCAACTTTTGAGAATACTATATTAGCCATGGAATGCTCTGGTTCCCTAATGAACCGCATAATGTTGATATACAGAATTCTTCATGGACATGAATCGGATAATGATTTTAAGGATTTGGCAACAAAATTATATCCACCGCTCACCGAATTTGGTCATCGTATCATCACAAGCAAACCTCTTTTTAAACGAGTGGAACATGTGCACAAAAAAAGAATGGATTTGGGTTTAACCGGTGAACAAATTCGGCTTGTAGAAGAAAATTATAATGATTTCATAAAAAATGGTATCAATTTGAATCAGAAAGATCAGGATGATCTTAAGGCAATAAATATTGAACTTTCTAAAGTGAGTAATAAATTTGCCCAAAATGTACTCAATTCCCGTAACACATTTGAATATACCATTACCGATGCCAAAGAATTGGATGGTGTACCGGAAACTGCAATGAAATTAATGGCGCAAACCGCAACGGACAAAGGCCATGATGGTGGCTGGACTATCCTTTTGCAAATGCCTTTCACCCATCCGGTGATGACCTATGCAAAAAATAGAAAACTGCGCGAATTTATATTCAAAAGCTTGGGCAGTGTTGCCTATAACGATGAATTTGATAATCAGGAAAATATCCTCAACAAAGTAGATTTATTATATCGGTTTTCCAGACTCCTTGGATTTGATACCTACGCAGATTATGTATTGCAGGATCGAATGGCAGAATCGCTCACAACGGTTAAGGGTTTTCTGGATTCGTTTTACAAAATAAGTAAAACACAGGCAATAAATGATCTTGCAGAAGTAAAACTGCTGGCGCAAAAAATGGATGGTCTGAAAGATCCCCAGCCATGGGATATGGGTTATTATACTGAAAAACTGAAACAGAAGAAATATGGATTTAATACAGAAGAACTCAGACCATATTTCAAAATGGATAACGTCATAACAGGCGTATTCAAGATCGCCGAAAAACTATATGGTTTGCAATTCGAGGAGAAGTTTGATATCCAGACATTCCATCCATCTGTGAAAACGTATTCAGTATCAGATGCGAAATATGGTCATCTCGGTATTCTAATGTTGGATTTATTCCCACGGACAACAAAAAGAAATGGTGCCTGGATGGCAACTTTGCAGCCACAGGGTTTAATAGATGGAAGTTCACGCCGGCCAATTGCCTGCATGGGGGCCAATTTAATGCCCGGTACAAACGACCAGCCATCACTTTTGAGTCTGCAGGAAGTAAAAACTATTTTTCATGAATTTGGCCATGCACTCCATCACATATTATCACAATGCACCTATACGTCTTTATCGGGTACCCGGGTTCTGTGGGATTTTGTAGAATTGCCATCACAAATTATGGAGAATTGGGTTTATGAAAAGGAAGCATTAGATCTGTTTGCCGTCCATTATGAAACTGGTGAAAGCATACCGGATGATCTATTAAAAAAGGTTCAGGATGCTAAGAATTTTATGGCGGGGAGATCCTCCCTTGGACAATTAAATGGAGAATATCTTGATCTTGCCTGGTATACAACCAATCCTAAAAATATTACTGATGTGACAGATTTTGAGGATAAAATAGATGCCAAAACCCGGCTAATGCCAAAAGTGAATGGGACAAATTCTTCATGTTCATTCAGCCATATCTTTGCAGGTGGATATGCAGTAGGTTATTATTCATATCGCTGGGCTGAATCACTTGATGCTGACGCCTATGAATTATTTAAGGAAAAGGGGATTTTCAATAAGGAAACCGCCAGCTCTTTCAGGGAAAATATTCTCTCAAAAGGAAATACCATCCATCCTAAAAAATTATATAAAAAATTCAGGGGACGTCAACCAGATCCGAAAGCTCTTATGCGCCGGAATGGTCTGACATAAACATTCTATTGCAAAAAGAGCAATATAGAATTAGCTGGACATAACAGGATTGATCTATCAAAATTTTCAAATATATAAATAGAATTAAGATTCAATAAATAAGTCAATTTTTAATTAATATTGAGCTATCACCAATTTCAAAAATCAGTTTATAAGGAACGTAATTATGACATCAGGCGGACTTTTTAGTAAAGACAAATTATGCCCGTTTACCCACAGAATTCTCATAACCTGTAATGAGTATAATATTAATATTCCAGTATTTTATGGGGATGATATACCAACTCAAATCAACGATGCCAATAAAGATGGGACCTGGCCAGTATTCCAACCACCTGGCAGCGCTGGTCTGTTAAAAGATTCAGCAGTTATTGTAGAATATATAATAGATAATTCTGATGCGGATGGCAGCCAATATTACAGTGATGACAAATTAATTAAATTGTTAGATGATTTTATTCTCTGCATTTCAAAAATAATCAGGGCCGGTCATCCAGGTGTTCAAATGGAATGTCGAAAGAAAGTTGATATGGTTTTGCTGGAAATTCAGAAAATTTTGAAAGCCTCTGACGGTCCATTTCTCGCCGGTGAAAAATTCACCCAGGCGGATGCCCATATCACACCTTTTCTTTATCGATTACCCTTTTTAAAAGAGTTTAGAAATCATATCCCGGCATTGTTAATAGAGGATGAAGCAATTATCAAATGGGTGGATAGCTGCACAAACCGGGAATCATTTCGAAAAGTCGCTCCCGCCAGAAATCTATTAAGAACATTTTATGCTGAAAAAGCTCTGCTGGGCAAACCGATGAAAATTGGGCAATTGCATCATTCCGGGTTCAGGGGCATGTTACAGGAATTAATCAAGAGGACAGACAGATTTTCACAAGCTGTTGATCCAGGCGATGAGTTTATAAAAAAAACACGTGATTTATGTTACATTTTATTCCGGGCTATTATTTTGCATGCAAAGTTTGAGAATCTATTATTATATCCAGCGATGGAAATAGCCAATGTCAACCCTGAATTAACCAGGGAAGCAGAGAAGCAGCATGAGCACGAATGTGTTCGAATGAATGCGCTCTTAGGTCAATTTGATGACGTATTATCTCTTTCAGATGATAACCGACATCCTGAACGTATTGCATTAGCCAATGATTGCGAATCGATAAAAACTGCCTTTATTGAACATTTAGAATTTGAAGAAAAACATTTTATGCCGGTACTGGCCGGATTAGAATTACCCGAACATATCAATTTATTGAAAGGTGCCTACAATATGTGCAAAGAGGAGAGGCCCTATCTCATCGGCATACTTGCGGCGTTTATAAATGGTGTTGATATAATTTCTCTAATCGATTCGCTATTGATAGCTATACATCCAAATTCTGATGACTGGTATGATTTGATCAATGCCATCCATAAGTCGGTAAACACGGATCAGTGGAATGCCATCACCCGCCGATATGAAGATAGTATCCCAGCCTCATTGCTTATTGCTCCAGTTTCGCAATGGCATATGGATTATTCGGCATGGGCGGCGGCAATTGATACCGATCTACCAATTAATAAATTAGAAATTCCTCCCTGTAAAACAAATTAAATAGTCAAATCAATTTTCATATAAAAAGGTGTTTTTGGGCAGTGTTTTTATTAATCCGACAATATAAGTCGGATTAAGCTTGGATTGCAATATTGCAAATTAATAAATTTGGATATTGGGAAAATGAAAAATAATGTTTAAGCTAACCAAAAAAGTAGAATATGCCTTGATTGCGCTTCGCTATATCCAAAATCATGGAAATGGCATTGCCACCAGCACCAAAGAGATTTCTGAGAAATTTTCTTTGCCCACTGAGCTCCTGGCAAAAGTGCTACAGCAATTAGCCCGCCTCGAAATTTTATCAGCGGTACAGGGACCAAAGGGTGGTTATAAGCTGAAAAGATCCCTTGGCTCCATCAGCCTTACCGAGTTTGTTGAATCTATGGAGGGTCCCATTGGGCTTTCAGAATGCAGCATTAACGAAATCTGCTGTCAGATGGATAACTGCAATATCCGTTTCCCGATGAATAAGATAAATGAAAATATGATAACCATGTTTAACAACATCACCCTGGATGAACTAACCACACCATGATAAATAATACTTCCCTCATTCAAAACAATGAAATAAGTCTTACCGAGGCAGCGGCAGCATTCATCACATCTGAATTTGACAAAAAAAACCTCTATGGTTATGCCGTCAGGGTAGGGGTGGAAAAGGGAAATGAAGGCTGCAATGATTATAAATATTTACTGGGATATGTAAATGAAGCATTCCAATCTGATAAGATTTTTTCTGATAAAGGGATTTCAATCATATGCGACCAAAATAGTTTTGAAGTTTTAAAAGGAATAATCCTTGATTATGAAAATGATGGCACAAGCGGTAAAATCCGTATGATTAATCCCAATGCCGGTCATACTTGCGGATGTGGTGAGGGATTTTCGTAATAATATCAATTTAGAGTAAAACCATGTCAGATGATTTAAAAATAATTGAACGAATAACCCAGGAAGAATACAAATACGGTTTTGTAACGGATATCGAACAGGATACCCTGCCACCGGGTTTGGATGAGGATGTCATCCGGAAAATTTCTTCAATAAAAGGTGAACCGCAATGGCTAACAGATTGGCGATTGAAAGCATTTGGCCATTGGAAAAAAATGACCGAACCGGACTGGGCCAAAGTTTCGTACATTAAAGTTGACTATCAGAGTATCTCCTACTATTCAGCCCCCAAAAAGAAAAAAGAATTAGCAAGCCTGAATGAAGTAGATCCGCAACTATTAGAAACGTACACAAAGCTTGGGATTCCCCTCGAAGAGCAGAAAATGCTTTCAGGTGTGGCGGTGGATGCGGTTTTCGACAGTGTTTCAGTTGCCACCACTTTTAAAGAAGAGCTCTCAAAAGCCGGCGTAATTTTTTGTTCATTTTCTGAGGCAGTTCGCACCTATCCCGACTTGATTCGCAAATACCTGGGTTCAGTGGTCCCGTATACTGATAATTATTTTGCGGCGTTAAATTCAGCAGTATTCAGTGACGGATCTTTTTGTTATATTCCAAAAGGTGTTCGCAGCCCCATGGAATTATCCACCTATTTTAGAATTAATGCCTCCAATACCGGCCAATTTGAAAGAACACTCATCATCGCTGATGAATCGGCCTATGTAAGTTATCTTGAGGGATGCACCGCGCCTATGCGGGATGAAAATCAGCTCCATGCTGCCGTTGTAGAATTGGTAGCATTGGATCATGCTGAGATTAAATATTCCACCGTTCAAAATTGGTATCCCGGTGATAAAAATGGTAAAGGTGGGATTTTTAATTTTGTCACAAAACGGGCAGCCTGCCGGGGGAGAAATTCAAAAATCTCATGGACACAGGTTGAAACCGGTTCTGCAGTTACCTGGAAGTATCCCGGAGTCATTCTTCAGGGTGATAATTCTATCGGTGAATTTTATTCGGTTGCTCTAACCAATAACTTCCAACAGGCCGATACCGGGACGAAGATGATCCATATTGGCAAGAATACCAATAGCACAATTATATCAAAAGGAATCTCCGCCGGTAAAGGGCAGCAGACATATCGCGGACAGGTAAAGGTATTGAAAAATGCCGAGAATGCCAGGAATTTTTCGCAATGCGATTCCATACTTATCGGCGATAAATGCGGTGCCCATACCTTCCCATATATCGATGTGAAAAACAAAACCGCCCAAATTGAACATGAAGCAACTACATCCAATATCAGTGAAGATCAGCTATTTTATTGTAATCAGCGAGGTATTTCCACCGAAGATGCCATATCTATGATCGTGAATGGATTTTGCAAAGAGGTATTTAATGAGCTGCCTATGGAATTTGCCGTTGAAGCGCAAAAACTGATGGAAGTCAGTCTAGAGGGCAGTGTTGGTTAATTTAAATCCAACTTATAATTATAACAGATCGGGAAATTAAATAAATGATAAAAATAAAAAATCTTAAAGTCAGAGTTGAGGATAAGGAAATTTTAAAGGGCTTAAATCTCGAGGTTAAACCTGGTGAGCTTCATGTTATAATGGGTCCCAATGGTGCCGGTAAAAGTACGCTGGCAAATGTCTTGTCAGGAAAATCAGGATATGATATAATTGATGGCGATGTAAATTTTTCAGGAAAAGATCTCCTTGATATGACTCCAGAGGCGAGAGCATGCGAAGGATTATTCATGTCCTTCCAATACCCTATTGCTATACCCGGTGTCAATAATATGTATTTTTTAAAAGCCAGTGTGAATGCCATCCAAAAATATCGTAATGAACCGGAAATAGATGCCATTGATTTTTTAAAAATGATTCGTTCAAAATTGAAGGAAGTGGATCTTGATGAAAAATTTATTAAACGACCGGTGAATGAAGGATTTTCCGGTGGTGAGAAAAAGCGCAATGAAATTCTCCAGATGATCACATTGAAACCAACGCTGAGTATTCTTGATGAAACGGATTCAGGTTTGGATATTGATGCCTTAAAAATTGTTTCACAAGGGATAAATAATTTCAGAAATTCCGAAAGATCCTTCATTCTCATCACTCACTATCAAAGAATGCTGGATTACCTTGAACCTGATTTTATCCATGTACTCATTGATGGAAAAATTGTCAAAACGGGTGATAAAAGTCTCGCCCAAGATCTTGAAGACAAAGGTTACTCCTGGGTGCGGGAAACAATGGGATCTAACTAATATGGGTAATCAGGGACTATCCACATTTACACCAATTCAGATAGTGAATGCTCATTTGCAGTCGCGGGATTTCCAGGATAGCTTTCCATCTTTCCGGGAATCTGCACAGGATTATTTTACAAAATCTGGATTCCCTACTTCAAAAACTGAAGCATGGCGATTTACCAATATTTCACCCATCCTTAAAACCAAATTTGAATATCATCATCACCAAGAAGAAAACAAGGATCAAATCCCGGCTCCAACTTATGCCGACAAATGTCTGAAAATTGATATTTTAAATGGCAGGGTGGCTGGGAAATCACTTGATCATTTATCATTTGAGACAGAGGGTATTTTATTAAATATAATATCTGAAGATATAACTGATACAAAAACAGTTTTATCATCATTGGTCTCCAGCGACGGAAATCCAACGGCATTTACGGCGTTGAATATGGCATTGTTCTCTCAAGTTATCCATCTGCATATACCGGATAATCACATCGTATCCAAACCCATTCTGCTGAATATTTTTTCTCAATCCAGTGAGAATCCTGTGAGTTCAAATATCCGGATTCACATTACCGGGGGAAAACATTCTCAGTTTACCATCATAGAAACTTATTCCGGCAACGGTAAAACTTATTTCAATAATTCGGTAATAGATATAAATCTGGATTCTGATGCAAAATTGGAATATTATAAAATTCAAAATGAAAGTGATACGTCATATCACATTTCCAATACGGTTATTAATCAGGGAAAATCCAGCATCATGAATGCCAATATTCTCTCTTTTAGCGGTAAATTAATTCGCAATGATATTCAAGTTGATCTAAACGGCGAAGGTGCAGAATTAAATTTATTTGGATTGACCCTGGGACAGAGTCAGGATCATATTGATAATACGGTTTTAGTCAATCACCGTAAACCACATTGTATGAGTAATCAACTTTTTAAAAATATACTCGATCATAAATCACATGGTGTATTTAGCGGATTGATTACGGTTTATGAGGATGCTCAAAAAACAGACGCCCGACAGAAAAACCAAAATTTATTGTTATCCGAAACGGCGTCAGTAAATAGCAATCCACAGTTAGAAATAAATGCGGATGATGTGCGATGCTCACATGGATCAACAACTGGACAATTAGATGATGAGGCCATATTTTATCTCAGATCCAGGGGCATTTCTTATGAGGATGCGAGAAAAATGTTGATTAGTGGTTTTGCCCATGAAATTGTCAATGGTATTGGATATACTCCAATAAAAGATTCCCTGAATATATTTTTAGATAATTATTTGACTTGAATGAGTCAAGAGGATAAACAGTGGACGAGTTAAGAGAATTATATCAACAATTGATTCTGGATCATAATAAGAGCCCAAGGAATTTTCATGTCATGGATGAACCATGTGAATCAACTGAGGGTTATAATCCACTGTGCGGAGACAAACTTACTTTATATGTGAAAATTGAAGATGATGTGGTGGCGGACATAAGTTTTGTCGGATCCGGTTGTGCCATATCAAAAGCATCTGCTTCTATAATGACGGAAGAGATAAAGGGCAAACCTGTAGATGAAGCAAAGGTCATTTTTGAAAATTTCAGGGATATGATCACCACCGGTAAAGTCAACAAAGAAGAACTGGGTAAATTAGAAGTTCTATCCGGTGTTTATAAGTTTCCTTCAAGAGTGAAATGTGCCATCCTATCATGGCATACTTTAAAAAATATTTTGGACAATGAATCAGGTTCTGTTGCAAGTACCGAATAAGGAAAAATAATGTTTAATGACAATATGATTACACTCACGCGCGATTGTGAGGCGATATTGATTCCCGCCGGGGAAAAAGTCACCTTGATAAAAGGGGCAAAAGTTAGAATTACCCAATCACTGGGAGGAGATTATACGCTATCAGTAAATGGAAGCCTGGTGAAAATTGACAGTAAGGATTCTGATGCTATTGGCAAAGAAGTGGATAATCTAGAAATTGAATATACTGAAAAAACAGGTGATGGTACTGTTGATGAGTCTCTTGTCTGGGAAGCAATGAAAACCTGTTATGATCCTGAGATCCCCGTTAATGTGGTAGATCTGGGTTTGATTTATAATTTGGATATCCAAAAAGATGACAATGATTTGAATAATGTGGTTATCAGCATGACACTGACGGCACCGGGTTGCGGCATGGGTCCATTTATTGCCAGGGATGTGGAAACAAAAGTGGATGCAGTCCCCAATGTAGATAATGTCATGGTAAAACTGGTCTGGGAACCGATGTGGAATAGAGAAATGATGACTGAAGAAGCGCAACTCCAATTAGGCATGTTTTAAAGAGAATAATAGCCACGAAGAACGCGAATTATCACAAAGCAACTAATCAATAAATGTGATGAATAAATGAAAATTCAAGAAGTTTAATGTTAGATCCAAATAAAATAAAATCACGATTCCCTATTTTTAGCGATTCTGAAAACACTGACCTTGTGTTTCTCGATAACGCCTCAACCACGCAGAAACCAGATGTGGTTGTGGAGAAACTCAATGATTTCTACAGTCGGTATAATGCCAATGTCCATCGCGGTATTTATCGTATTGGTGAATTGGCGACGATGGAATATGAATCTGTCCGTAAGAAAATCGCTGGATTTATTAATGCGAAATCTGAAAAAAATATTGTTTTCACCAAAGGTACCACCGAATCAATAAACCTGGTAGCCTATAGTTGGGCGAGGAAAAACCTTAGCCCTGGTGATGAAATTCTGGTGACAGAAATGGAACATCACAGTAATTTGGTTCCCTGGCAGTTGGCAGCGCAGCAAACTGGCGCCACATTAAGATATATCCCTATCACCGAAGCAGGTGAGTTAGATTTGTCCGATTTGGAGAAATATCTCAATTCAAAAACCAAACTGGTAGCCATAGTCCACCAATCGAATATTCTTGGGACTATTAATCCGGTAAAGAAAATCATTGATCTTGCCCATAATGTAGGAGCGAAAGTGTTGATTGATGGGGCTCAGTATATCACCCATGCCTCTCTTAATGTTGATGAATTGGATTGTGATTTCTATGCCTTTTCGGGTCATAAAATGATGGGTCCAACAGGCGTGGGCGTTTTATATGCCAAACAGGTACTCCTAGAAGAAATGGATCCGTTTTTGAGTGGTGGTGATATGATTTTATCTGTAAGTATGGAAAAATCTACATGGAATGATATACCATATAAATTTGAGGCCGGCACACCAAATATCGCCCAGGTCATTGGTTTAGGGGCCGCTATTCAGTTTATTGAAGATACCGGCATTGACAAAATTGATGAATTCATAACATCCCTTACCAAGACGGCAATAACAAAATTACAATCTGTTAGAGGTCTCCGGATTTATGGTCATGGTCCATCTTCAGATTCTACCTCCGTCATTAGTTTTAATTTGGCTGATATTCATCCCCATGATGTGGCTCAATTTCTGGATATGGATAATATTGCTGTCCGCGCCGGGCATCATTGTACACAGCCGGTAATGTTAAAATACAATATATCTTCAACAGTGAGAGCCAGTTTATATATTTATAATACCCCTCAAGATATCGAAAGACTTGTAGGCTCACTGCAAAAAACGATCAACTTTATGTCTTAATGGTTAGTATTGCTTCGACTACGCTCAGGATAAACTGTGCCGAAGTGCTATGAAATCGTTTATTAGATAACCTACCTTCAGTTAATAGGTATTTTTTTAAACTGCATTAAATCCAGTCTATTCGATTCTTGATTAAACAATATAACATTAATTAATGGAGATTAGTATGTGCATTATCAATCCCATAATGACTCAAATACGATGGTAAGTATCTGCATTTCTATTTGTCTGAATCACCCCTGCCTGCGGCAGGCAGGGATTACACTGATTTGAGGATGCCATCGACTCGGTTCCACTGATTCCTTCGACTACGCTCAGGATAAACTGTGCCGAAGTGCCTGTATTGAGCGAAGCCGAAATGCTCAGCAGCCTTTTTCATCATACATATTTCAAAAGATTCAACTAATTTAATTATAAAAACTCTTCATTTCGGTGAACGTATTCACTAATGGTTATAACTATTGGTGAATAGTAATTAGTGATTAGTGCTTCGACTCCGCTCAGCAACCAAATTTATCAGACAGATTTCTAAAAATTCTATTATTATAATTATTTACAATCTTAAATAACGTGTTCTACAGACTAGCACTTCAGGGCTGGCCTGCCTGCGGCAGGCAGGGCTATTAGGGGCTTAATTAATATGCTGGGATAATTTGTGCACAAATATATAACTGAGCAATTTGGGACTTAATTTTCATACAGGGCTTTGTGTTTTCAGTCGGATAATTTCAAACAAATTACTCTCCTAATTCTCATTTCCACTTGCAAAATATTTTCATTTACAATCTGATCTACAATGGGATAAATTTTCACGCTTGAAAATGGTACCATTTGGCAGTTATTGCTTCCACAATAAATAGAGAGTATTATATACAATGAGTGAACCTCGTCATCATCGCCATAAAGATAGTAAGATTAGATCCTTCTTTCGGGAATTCAGCTTCGAGTTTATTTTCGTTGGTCTTTTTGGTCTGGGTGTTTTCCTTCTTATGGAGAAAATGTCCATCAAATCCTATATAGCAAAATTCTTTGTTACAATTGTCAATGGAATTATTAAATTTGTTTCAAGCCTCTTTGAAATTGTTACAGATTATCTTACCCAAATTGAAACGTCAGATATCGTCGGGATATTACTCATATGCGCATCATTTATTCTGGTCTACTTACGGATCAGATTCCGCATCATCCAAAGAAATGCTTATTTACCAGAATGTCCTTCTTGTGGTGGTGATTTGCGAAGAATCCATCGACATCCAAAGTATAAGATATTGGGTTTTTTACTCATGGCCCGTTATAAACAATTCTCATGTAAAAAATGTGAATTTGAAGGTATACGTATCGGTGTGCATACTAAGTAAATCACAATATATTTATCTATAAAAATAGAAAATAAAGACACCCATCTAATTATGGATTTCTGCAAAAACATATATAACTATTTAAGAAAAATTTTATGATAAACTTAATCGAAGCACATGGCGGCAGATTAAAAGAACTCATCGCCTCTGATAGCGAGAAATTATCCATCAAACCCCAGGCGATTAATTATCCAAGCATCACATTAAATGATCGTCAGTTATGCGATTTGGAATTATTAATGAATGGTGCCTTTTCTCCCCTTGAAGGTTTCCTAAACAAAAAAGATTATCAATCCGTTTTAAATGAAATGCGGCTTGCAGATGGCACTCTCTGGCCCCTGCCCATCACATTGGATATTTCACAGAAGCAGCTTGAATCAATAAAGGATCATGCAAATATTGCTCTGCGGGATGAAGAGGGTATTTTATTAGCCGTCCTGGATATTGAAGATATTTGGGAACCGGATAAAACTCAAGAAGCCAAAAATGTATTTGGCACCGTTGATACAAAACATCCTGCTGTAGATTATCTATTAAATACTTCTGGTGACGTTTATGTTGGTGGGAAAATACATGGTCTCGAATACCCAAAACATTATGATTATCAATTGCTCCGTCACACACCGGCAGAATTAAGAGCACAATTTGAAAAAATGGGATGGACCAAGATAGTTGCATTCCAGACTCGAAACCCCATGCATCGGGCACATGTGGAACTCACTATGAGAGCTTCACGGGAGATTGGTGCCGATCTGCTCATCCATCCTGCCGTTGGATTAACAAAACCTGGAGATGTGGATCATTATACACGGGTTCGATGCTATCAGAAAGTTTTGACAAAATATCCTGCCGGAACATCCATGTTGAGTCTGTTGCCATTAGCAATGAGGATGGGTGGACCCAGAGAAGCAATTTGGCATGCCCTTATCCGCAAAAATTACGGCTGCACCCATCTGATTGTCGGTCGTGATCATGCCGGTCCCGGTCTTGACTCTGCCGGCAATCCTTTTTACGGACCCTATGATGCCCAGGATTTGGTAGTAAGGTATTCCGACGAAATAGGTATCCAAATGGTGCCTTTCAAAATGATGGTATATGTTGAAGATCGCGCCACGTTTATGCCTATTGATGAAGTACCTGAAAAAGCAAATGTTTTAAATATTTCAGGTACAGAGTTAAGACGACGATTGGGTAAGAATCTGGATATCCCTGAATGGTTTACATATAAAGATGTTGCTGACGAATTAAGAAAAACATATCCACCAAAATCTCAACAGGGATTGACCGTCTTTTTCTCAGGATTATCCGGCTCCGGAAAATCCACCATCGCCAACGGATTGCTTGTAAAACTGATGGAAAATGGTAAACGACCAGTAACTCTGCTGGATGGCGATGTGGTTAGAACAAATTTGTCAAGCGAGCTGGGTTTTTCCAAAGAACATCGTGATCTGAATATTACCCGCATCGGTTATGTAGCCAGCGAGATCACCAAAAATGGCGGAGTGGCAATATGTGCTCCCATTGCTCCATATGCAGGACCCCGAAAAAAGAATCGACAGGTTATTTCTCAACATGGGGCTTATATCGAAGTCCATATTTCTACCTCATTGGATGAATGTGAAAGACGCGATGTAAAAGGATTATATGCCAAAGCTCGACAGGGCATTATAAAAGGATTTACCGGTATTGATGACCCGTACGAAATACCTGAATCACCGGAATTGAACATAGATACAGAGAATATGACTCAGGAACAAGCCGTCCAGCAAGTCTACTTGTATCTTGAAAAAGAGGGATTTCTCAGCTAAATCAATCAACATAATTATAAGGTATTAACATGCAATTTATCGATTTAAAAACACAGCAGAAAAGAATTCGTCAGGATATTGAGAAAAGAATTCTCAATGTATTGGATCACGGTCGCTATATAATGGGTCCGGAAATTAAAGAGCTTGAACAAACATTAGCAGAATATGTCGGTGTAAAACATTGTGTAACCTGTTCATCAGGTACGGATGCCCTGCTCATGCCACTAATGGCCTGGAATATTGGTCCAGGTGATGCCGTATTTGTACCAACATTTACCTTTATAGCTACAGCAGAAATGGTTCAATTATTAGGTGCGACACCAGTATTTGTCGATATTGATAATGACACATTTAATATGGACCCGGTGAAGCTTGAAGAAAAAATATTTGAGGTAATAAGGGATGGCAAACTGAAACCGCAGGCGGTTATACCGGTGGATCTTTTTGGCCTACCGGCTAATTACCCTGAGATTCAGAAAATTGCTGATGCCCATGACATCCTGGTTCTTGAAGATGGTGCACAGGGATTTGGTGGAAAAATCGGTGATCAAAAGGTCTGTAGTTTTGGAGATGCTGCTACTACATCATTTTTCCCGGCAAAACCATTAGGTGGGTATGGTGATGGTGGTGCTGTATTTACTAATGATGATGATTTGGCTGAAAAACTGGAATCTATTCGTGTCCATGGAAAAGGCAGTGATAAATACGATAATATCAGGGTGGGCATAAATGGTAGGATGGATTCCATGCAGGCGGCCATTGTTTTATCAAAATTAACCATATTTGATGATGAGATAGTTCGGCGGGAAAAATGGGCACAAGCATATTCTGACCAGTTGGCCCCAACATTTCAATTGCAGAAAATTCCCGCAACCTATGCATCCGCATGGGCGCAATACTCTCTAATTACTAAAGGAAAAAAACATCGGGATGATATGATGAACAAATTAAAAAACCACGGTATCCCTACGATGATCTACTATCCCATACCATTGCATTTGCAAACAACCTTTAATCATTTAAACAATGGGGTAGGAGATTATCCGGTATCTGAAGATACCGCCGATTGCATTTTCAGTATCCCCATGCATCCCTATCTTGATGATGAAACGATTAATCAGATAGTCAGTGGTTTGCTTGATTAATGGGTCTGGTTATTTTATACCACCGTCCCAAAGCAACCCATGACTTCAGTCATGGGCTAATATCAACATTTGCGCCCATTAACCATTTTAATGGTTTATCAGAATGATATCGGTACTAATATATTGGCTTCAATTTTAATGGACCATCCCAAAACAATATTAGTTACCGGCGCCGCTGGTTTTATCGGTTTTCATTTGATTACCGCTTTATGCAAAAAGGGAAATAAGGTTATTGGCATCGATAATCTTAATGATTATTATGATGTATACTTGAAGGAAGATCGGTTGAAACAATTATATGAATTTACTCAATCCGGTTTGTTTGAATTTCATAAGTTGGATATTGGTAATCGACAAGATGTTGAAGGATTATTTAAAAACTATCATTTTGACATGGTCATCAATCTGGCCGCCCAGGCGGGTGTGCGATACTCATTAGAAAACCCTCATTCTTACATAAACAGCAATATACTTGGATTTATAAATATTTTGGAGGGATGTCGTCATCATGATGTGAAATCATTGATTTATGCATCCAGTAGTTCAGTATATGGTGGGAATTCGGAATTACCTTTTGCTGAGAATCATAAAACCGAAAAACCATATAGCCTATATGGTGCAACCAAAAAGTCAAATGAGCTCATGGCCTATAGTTATTCCCATCTGTACGATATCCATACAACAGGATTACGATTTTTTACAGTGTATGGTCCCTGGGGTCGACCGGATATGGCCTATTTCAAGTTCACCCACAAGATTCAGAATAACGAAGAAATAGAGATTTATAATTATGGCAAGCACAGCCGAAGTTTTACCTATATAGATGATATTATAAAATCGATTTTATTATTGATAGATGTCAATCTACGAACCGCTGATAAATCTAAAAATCATAGCGAATCTTCTTCAAGTTCTGATAATTACAGGATTTTTAATATTGGTGGGGATAGACCGGAGAAGCTCATGGATTACCTCTCTGAGATAGAAAGGAATTTAAATAAAAAAGCAAAGGTGAAATTTCTCCCAATGCAGCCGGGAGATGTAGTGGATACAGTGGCAGATACTACGAAATTAGCAGATGAAATCGGCTTTGTTCCTGAGACAAATATTAGTGATGGCATCCGAAAATTTATAAAATGGTATCTGGGGTATTATTCTTGATTATGGATATTAGTTGATGAATATCCCTGAAATCGATGAAACGGCATGGTATGCTGTGTATGTAAAATCACGTCATGAATTCAAAGTGGCTGAAACCTTGACTCAAAAGGGTGTTATCAATACATTGCCAACTTTAAAAAAAATGAAACAATGGAGCGATAGAAAAAAAGTCGTTATTGAACCATTATTCAGGGGTTATGTATTTGTAAATATCAATCTAAAACAGGACAAATATAATACATTGTACACAGATGGTGTCGTCAAATTCATTGGTATAAAAAATGAGCCATCAGCGGTACCTGAGAAACAGATGATATGGATGAAAATCATCACCGATAATAGTGAGAAGGTTACATTGAATTCGTCCATACCAGTAGGGGAAAAAGTGAAAGTGACATATGGTCCATTTAAAGGTCTTGAGGGCACGGTGATCCATGAAAGAAACGCCTCAAGATTAACTGTTCTTTTTGATTCCATTACTCAGGCAGTATCGGTGGAAATTAATCCCGAATATCTAAAAAAACTCAAATGAATTAACAACCTGAATGTCGTAATTTTTCGCGCTATAAAGGCAACAAAGGTAAACTATAGCAACCCACCAGTTTTACCAATTAAATAACCTATCAGTGATTCATGCACTATAGGGATACTCTTATCAATTTGGCCTCTCATGGGACTGAAGAGGCGGAGCCGCATCAAAGCGAGCTGAAGAATTTAGCCACGAAGTACACAAAGGGGCGCAAAGTAGGAAAGTGGGAAGCTAGCCACGAAGAGCACGAAGTTGAGATAAATGGAATCTTCCTTGGAATGCATCAACAATGTTGATGCGCATTGATGGGTTGCTTATTTAACCCCATTGTCCTGCGGACATTTCCCCTTGACAGGGGAAAAAGAAATAACAAGGGATTACCAAGATTTAATATGAGTATTCAACAAAATAATTTTGATCCTTGTGCAAATACTCAAATTTCACTTTGCCTTGGAATGCATCAACAGTGTTGATGCACATTGATGGATTGCTTATTTAACCCCTTTGTCCTGTGGACATTTCCCCTGCCTGCGGTAGGCAGGCCTTGACAGGGGAAAAAGAAATAATAATGGATTGTCAAATTCCACAATTCATTATTGAAAAAAAATAAATCCCCATTTTGTGCATGTACTTGAAATTTACTCTTCCTTGGAATGCATCAACAGTGTTGATGCGCATTGATGGGTTGCTTATTTAACCCATTTGTCCTGCGGCATGCCCCGCTGAAGACATGGGCTGAGACCTAGGGGATATTTCCCCTGCCTGCGGTAGGCAGGCCTTGACAGGGGAAAAAGGACTAATAATGAATTGTCAAATTTCACTCTTCTTTGGAATGCATCAACGGTGTTGATGCACTTATAGCCTTCATTGGTGATAAATAATGATCGATTTCCACAACCACATACTCCCCGATCTCGATGACGGCTCTAAATCCCTGGAGATGTCAATGGATATGCTGCGAACTGCGGCAGATCAGGGGATAACGGATATCATCAATACCGTTCATTTTCAACATCCCAAAGTGGATGGCATCGATATCACGCTTGAACGATGTTCTGAAAAAAGAGAATTATTGTATGATGAGATGGTCAAAGAGGACTTATCAATCAAAATTCATCTTGGTGCTGAAGTATTTTATCTGCCTAACCTGGTGGAGGTAATAAATCCGCTCACGACTTTTGGTCATGGCAAGTACATGCTTATTGAATTTCTCAGTCATCAGATACCAGATACCCAACAACAGGTTTTATTCGATTTAAAAATGCAGGGTGTTACGCCCATCATTGCTCACCCAGAACGATACAAACCGGTACAGGAAAATTTATCTCTGGTTTATAAGTGGATTAACGCCGGCTGTCTGATTCAATTGGATGCCGGTAGCCTCACCGGATCCCTTGGCAATATTGCTCGTATTTCTGCCATGGAAATTGTCAAAAGAAAACTCTGTCAATTTATCGGTTCAGACGTCCATGATAATAAACGTCGAAATTTTTGCTTAAAAGAAGCCATTGAACTATGTGATAATGTAAGTGATGATGATATTGACCAATGGGTATATCAAAACCCTTCGAAATTAATGTCAGGTGAGCCCATTGAGGTAATGATTGAAGATGAACCCCAACCAAAGGTAAATTTATTTGCTAAACTATTCAATAAAAAAGGAAAGTTCAATTAAAAATAGCAGACGAATCTTTATGAATTTCAAAAAGATGTATCGAAGGATATTTTCTTTTTGTATCATACTATCATTATTAATACCATTATATGCCCAAACCCCGGGCATGAATTCAGGTCAATCATTTTCAACCAAAACATCTAATCAACGATATGTCACCGATGAAAAAGGCAATATCCTCATGTATGTCAATGTCTGGGGTCATGTGAAAAGACCGGGCAATATTCTTGTATATGATGGTATTGATTTGGCTTCTGTATTATCTATGGCTGGTGGACCCAACCGTGGGGCAAAATATGAAAGCATATTGCTGATACGGGATATCCCTGATGAGCAGGGTTTTACAAAATATGAAATTGATCTTGAAAAATTTATCAAAGAAGGCGACAAAGGCAATTTTGTTGATATCTTACCCAATGATACTATCATCGTAAGTCAAACAAGAACCTCATATATTCTATCGAATGTTGGGTTTATTAATACCATGTTACAGATAATGAATTTGTACGTAAATATAAATCGATAAAGAATAAATTCTCATTAATACATGTCAAATCACAACTCACTGCAAAATATAAACCCTGAATTTCAGCAGCCGGAACTCACTTTAAAGGAAATCGTTTTCCTTTTGCGGCGTGGCTGGAAAATTATTGCCATCACCACCTTTATTGCTGTTTTGTTTAGTCTGTATTATGCGTTTACGGTCAATCCAGTATTTACTGCATCTACAACAATCCTTATTGAATCTGATGATGGAATGAGTTCGTTATTTGATTTTCCCGGTAGTATGGAGATGTCAGATATAATGAATGTCATTGAAATAATTTCCTCTAGAAAGGTAGCAAAGGAAACTATCAAGGAATTATGGTTTTCCCAGCATAGAAATAATTTACAAATTCTTGAAACAAGAAGATTCCATGCCAAGGGTGAGCAATTTCAAAATTTGATTCGTGAAATATCCTCTTTTGGGACTTATGATCCCACTCTAAGTGAACCCAAAATTTATACTGAAATAGATTACTCCGACACCTTGATTCAAAGGTTAGTGCACCAAATAGTAAAAAATGAAGTAATAAAGATTAGCAATAAACGTGAGACTGATATTCTAGTCATCAGTTGTACCAGCTCTTTCCCTGAAGAGGCAGCCCTACTCGCCAATACCATTACCAATGTATTTCAAAATATGGATAAAAAATGGAATGCCGAAGAATCTCTGAATTTGAGAGATTTTTTAGCTGACCAATTAACAATCAAAGAAAAAGAACTTGTCAAAGCCGAAAATAAGCTGCAGGAATATAAAGAATCAGAACAAATATTTAGCCTCGATGGCAATGCAGAAAAAATTCTTGAACAATTAGTAATTGCCGAATCAAAATATATGGAGTCCATAGCCGAAGTCAATATTAGCAATGAACAGAAAACATATTATAATTCCATTTTGTCAAAAGAAGAAAAATCACTGGTAAGCCGTTTACGAAGTTCAATAAATGCCAGATTATTAGCCTTGAGAACGGAGATTGGTTTAAAAGAAGCAGATGCGGTGCGAAACTCAAGTTTGTATGGCGAGCAGCATGAAATGGTTCAGTCTTTATTTAAGGAAATCGATGGCCTCAAATTAAAGTTGGATGAGGAAACCAATAAGTTGATCTCACAGGGTTTGGCTGTCGCCGACCCCATAGAATATCGCCAGGAACTTATCAAAAATCTTCTCACTGCCGACGCCAAATTATCCGAAATGGATGTGCGGTCAAAAGAATATAAAAAACTGGTAAATAAATATGAAAAAGAAATCAATAGGCTTCCCAAAAAACAATTAGAATTTGCCAGATTAGAACGAGATAGAATTGTATTGGCCGAAATTTTTGGATTTATGAGACAGAAATTAGAGGAAGCAAGAATATCAGTTGCCTCCGAAACAGGAACGATTCGGATTATTGACACCGCTTTTGCACCAACCAAAAAAACGAGCCCCAAGAATAAAATGAATCTTCTGCTTGGATTGATACTTGGTGGTGGGTTGGGAGTGGGCATTATATTCTTAATGGAATATCTCGACAATACCATTCGTTCAGTTGATTATCTTGAGAAACTCAATCTCACCGTCCTAGGTGTCATTCCTCAGGTTGGGTCGCAATACAAAAAGAAAACGGCAATTGGATCAAAACAATCCGGTAAGGATGAAACCGATATAGGGAATGGCATCAAGAGCATGTTCACCCGTCCAACTGGTGATAAACTAAAAAGACATATGGTTACACGGGAAGATCCAAAGTCTCCTATATCTGAATCGTATCGCATGATTCGTACCAATATTCTCTATAGTAAAACCGATGACCCTATAAAATCCATATTGGTTTCCAGTCCCGGTCCTGGTGAAGGAAAAACAACCACCGTAACCAATCTGGGTATTACTTTTGCCAATTTGGGTATGAAAACAATTTTAATCGATGGGGATTTAAGACGACCTGTCGTTCATCGTATTTTTGATTTGCAACGGGATCCAGGATTATCGCACTATTTATCCGGTCATACCAAAGATATTAATACACTGATCCATGACACTGATATTGAAAATTTACATGTTTTGCCTGCCGGTATTACACCGCCCAATCCCTCTGAATTATTAGGGTCAAAAAAGATGACCGATCTCATCATTGATCTCAAGAAAGACTGGGACATGGTATTAATCGATTCACCACCAATCACTGCCGTCACTGATGCCACCATGGTTTCCCATGAAGTGGATTCTCTGGTATTGGTGATCAAAGCAGGAGGTACTATAAAAGAATCATTAATACGAGCCATGCAGAGCCTCAATGGACTTGATATCCATTTATCCGGTGCCGTTCTCAACTCGGTATCAAAAAGAAGTTCGTACGATTCATATTATTATTATTATCAGTATTACTATCATTATTATGGTGGTGACAAAACCTAATTATTCAGGTTATCGTTTTTCAAGGGAGGTGTAGAACTATTCCCTTCAAGTATAGATAAGCCGATGGGATTTGAATATCGAATTCCGATTAACGAATGTTGATTGATGAAGGTGAGTAATAATGCCGATTCTCATTTTAAAGTATAATTAGTATAAACGGCATAAAATAATCATCTGAAATTCTTCCAAGATTTCGCATTGATGTTATCAATGCATTCCAAAAAGAATCTAAAACTCATTTTTTTTCGTGTTTGTGTCAAGTTTGAAGCATGAATCGACACTCATTAATTTTTCGCTCTTGGAATCCATCAATAATATTGATGGTGCCAACTCACGATCAAAAGTCTTAACAAAGAATTTTGAATTGACATTGTCAATGCATTCCAAAAGAATCTTCAATTTATTTTTTTCTCCGCATTTGGAATTCATCAATAATATTGATGAACTGGTGGGTTATTATTGATTGTTCTTACACGACATTTGACCACATGTGGCGTGATTATCTATCATTAGCAATAACTCGCATTGACACTGTCAATGCATTCCAAAATTGAAACTTCAATTAAAAATATTTTCAAATAACCACATTTATGTTGAGAGATAATTAGTATTAACACTCAAGTATGCATTCCTACTGGGCAGACTGTCAATCATTCCGAGATTGACCCGGAATTGACCTAATAGTCAGTATAGCTAGAACTAAATATGTTCACTAACCCCGACATTTATGTCGGGGGTTAAGGACCCCGCAAAACACGGGCTTTAGCCCAACAAAAAGATTTAACACAACCCATATCAATAACAAAATTCATTAGCCCGAATCATTGATTAGAATCAAACCATTCAAGGGAGTACACCCAAAGGCAGAATATGCCGGGGATATCTCCTGCCCACCCTACGATGTTCTCACGTCTGAAGAAGCAGCGGATATCGTGTCTCGCAACCCACTTTCCTTTTTGCGGGTGAATAAACCCCAGTTAGAATTCTCTCCCGATACCAACCCATATAGTTCCCAGGTATACTCTCGTGGAAAAGACAATTTAGATGATTTTATTCGTGATGGATATTTACTCCAGGATAATACCGATAACTATTATATCTACCGAATAACCAATGGCAATCATCGCCAAACCGGTCTTGCTGCTTTGTTATCCATTGAAGATTATAATTCTGGAGTGATAAAAATACACGAGTATACTGGTAGGCATACGGTAAAAGACCGATCCGATCATATTGATATTTTAGATGCACAAGTGGGACCCATTTTATCTGCTTTTACAAGCAATCAGGATATCAATGAACTGTTTGATATAATAACATTGAATCAACCATTTATTCAATTTACAGCTGCTGATAAAACCCAGCATGAGATTTGGATAATAGATAATACTGATATGGTGAATGACTTAACAGATTTATTTTCAGAGCTGGATGCAATTTATATCGCCGATGGCCATCATCGTAGTCATGCTGCCCAGCAGGTCTTTGATAAAAGGAAAGAAAATAATCCTCATCATACTGGTGATGAACCATATAATTATTATTTAAATATTCTTTTCCCTGCTGACCAATTAAATATTATTGCTTACAATCGCCTGGTAAAAGATCTGAATGGACAATCATTAGATGAATTCTTACTAAAGTGTGGCAAGTTTTTTTCTGTAAAAGAAATCGGCCATCCATATTTACCTCAATCACTTCATTCATTTGGGATGTATTGTTCCGGTAAATGGTATGAACTGGTATTAAAAGAAGATTTTATTGACAATGATAATCCCATCAAAAGTATTGATGCCGGTTTATTGTATGATTATTTACTATCGCCAATCCTGGATATAAAAGATCCAAAAGAAGATACCCGGTTGAAATATATGGGAGGGGATAAAAAGCCTCTCAACCTGCAAAGTACAGTTGATTCTGGGGAATATGACATCGCATTTACATTATTCCCCACATCAATGCAGCAGGTTCTGGATATCGCCGATATTGACCAAATAATGCCAGCAAAATCCACCTGGTTTGATCCCAAGCTGAGGAGTGGATTGCTCGTTTATTCACTAGAGTAGGCAGTTTTCAGTAGACAGTGGGCAGTGGGAATTAGGAAGTTTTCAGTAGGCAGTAGGCAGCTATATAGTGACAAGTAATTAGTGATTAGTGAATATGCAGTCAAGATACGATTAGTATTTTGGCTTTTCAGGCTATTTGCAAAATATTTCTTACTAATCACGATTAGCAATTAACTCCCAATTAATCATATTAAAACTCATAGAACAAAAAATTTCACTAAAACAACTGCTTGATCTATGCTATGCCCATTTTGAGACTAAGATTGTAATTATTAATTGATTCTGATGACTTTGTGGCATAAATCGCTGGCAAACCGTTGGCAAGATTTTCCCAGGTTTCAGCAGATTATAATGATTTGTAATGAGTTAAACCGGGCAAAGAATAACCTCAATTATCCCAAAGAATATTCAAATTGTCTTGAGAGAGCTTTGGAACTATGCGATTTATGCTCAGATAATGATCAATGGAATGATAACAGATTATATGAATTGAGAAGGGCAAGAAGGTTTTTTGCTGAGGTTTATAATTCTAAATTACCGATTAATACAAAACCTATTATGAATGTGATACTCTCATTAGATTCCAAGAGTTGGATTAAATTAATTTCCAGGAATAATTTGTGAAATCTAACAATCAAAGCTGAAATACAAATGAAAACTAATAACTATTGGAAAATTCTAAAAATTACAGCTTAAAAACTGCCTTACAAATTGGTGAAGGACAGTTCATAGAATTCAAAGAATCTATTGATAAAAGTCTTTCAAAAGAAATTGTTGCTTTTGCCAATGCTTCCGGTGGGGTTATATATTTGGGTATTACAGATTCAGGAGGTATTAAAGGAGTTAAAATAACCAATCGGATTAAATCTGAGATTCAGGACATTGCAAGAAATTGTGATCCATCAATATTTGTTTCTTTAGATTCAAACCAAAATGTTTTGTGTATATCTGTTGATGAAGGTATAAGTAAGCCATACTCATGTTCCGATGGATTTTTTTTGAGAATTGGAGCGAATTCACAAAAGATGAAACGGGACGAAGTTCTAACTCTTGCTGTCAAAACTGGTAAAATTCGCTTTGATGAACAAATTTGTAATCAATTTGACTGGAATGATTTTGATGATGATAAATTTAAGTATTATTTAAAACTCACAGGTATTTCAAATAATTTGAGTAGGGATGAAATTCTCCAAAATCTTCGTATTTTGACTCCCGATGGATTTACGAATGCAGGTGTATTGTTTTTTGCAAAAGATCCAGAAAAGTACATTATTAGTTCAAAAATTAGATTAGTTCATTTTAATAATGACGATAGAATTGATATTCTTGATAAAAAGGTAATCGATAAAGGTTTGATTGGCAATATTGAATTTGCTATTGAATATTTGAAAGATAGAATTCCCGTCAAATATGAAATAAAGAAATTGGCCAGAGATGAATTTCCAGAATATCCTATTAGTGCATACAGAGAAGCAATTGTGAATGCTCTTATTCACTTTGATTATTTTCTTGGTGATATGATTGCCATTGAAAAATTTAGAAGTAAATTGGTTTTAAGTAATAAGGGAGAATTACTTTTTCCTGAAAAAGATTTTGGAAAAAGAAGTGAAACACGAAACAGATTGCTTGCGGATTTATTGTCAAGAACAGATTATATGGAAAGAGCCGGTACTGGGATTCAAAGAATTTTAGATTCATGCATTTCAAACAGTAATGCAGTCTCTTTTAATTTTACAGATGCATTCGAGATAGTGTTAACATCTAATGCCACTGTAAATGCCACTGTAAATGCCACTGTAAATGCCACTGTAAATGCCACTGTAAATAAAAGACAAAACGAAATCATAGAAATTATTCAGAAACAAAAAAGTATCACAGTCAAAGAGTTGTCCAATTTTTGTAAAGTAAGTCGCGAAACAATTTTACGTGATCTTAAAAAATTAAAGGAATTAAAAATTATTGAACGTATTGGCTCAGATAAAACAGGTCATTGGGAGATACTATAAGCTGAACCAGTTTTGGGTATCAATTAAAAAGTCAGGAAAACGGAAGTAGAAAAATGGAGACCGGAAACCGGAGAAGGAAGAACGGAGACTGGATGAATAAGATTGAGAAATTTGAGGATTTAAAAGTATGGCAGGAAGGTATTAAACTCACTGTTGATATTTATAACGAATTAAAGGATTGCAGAGATTTTGGATTACGAGATCAAATGCAGAAAGCTTCCGTATCAATCCCCTCTAATATTGCTGAAGGGTACGACAGGCATAGTAATAAAGAATATATTCATTTTTTATACATTGCAAAAGGTTCATGTTCTGAATTGAGAACCCAATTATATATCACATTAAAAACTGGTACAATACAGAAGAATACTGCAAAGGAATTTATTGAAACGACAAAGAAAATTTCAGCAATGCTCTATAATCTTATCAAAGTTAGGAAAGACAAATTTTAATGTTCTCCAGTCTCCCTATCCGTTCTCCCCGAAAACCAGATTGAATTACAACATAAAATGAAAAAACAATTATTAATAACACCCGTCTCCGGTCTCCAGTTTCCTTTTTCCCTAATTATTCACAATTCACTAATCACTAATCTCTAATTATCCCAGCCCTAAAGAGCTGGTCTATAGAATTGAATCTTAAAAGATTGTTGATCATTATCAATAGGCTCTGTCAACTGAAAACTGCCAACTTGCAACTAATCACAATTCACTAATTACTATTATCCCAGCCCTAAAGAGCTGGTCTATAGAATTGAATCTTAAAAGATTATTGATCATTATCAATAGGCTCTATCAACTGAAAACTGCCAACTGGCAACTAATCACAATTCACTAATTACTAATCACTAATCACTGTTCACTAATCACTAATCATCCCAATGAGTTCAATAGAAGATATTAATCATCTACTCCATTCCATTTCTAGAATAGTAAAGGAAAATGTAAGCTGTGAATATCAACTATTTTTGTTTGGATCCAGAGCAACAGTTACAAACGATATAAAAGCAGATATCGATATAGGAATAATACCGAATAAAAAATTAAGTGCCAGACAACTACAGAATATCAAAGAAAATATAGAAGAATTGTCTACATTATTGAAAATTGATTTTATAGATTTTTCATCTGTAAGTGATGAGTTTAAATCCATAGCTTTAATGAATACCAAGGATATTATTTTTGACTAAATCAGACAAATTGAATCGCAACTTGGAGAATTTTGGTAGGGCATTATCTCAACTCGAAAAAACTCTTGCAGAAGTGGATACGCCGATTGTCAGAGACGCCACGATTCAGAGATTTATATTTTCATATGAATTATGTTGGAAGACTTTAAAAGGATTTTTGGAAGATATACATGGAGTTAGAGCTGTTTCGCCTCGGCTAGTATTTAAAGAATCATTTGCCTTGGATTTAATTGACGATGAAGAAATATTTCTTGAGATGATCGAGTCGCGTAATATATTGTCGCATACGTATAACGAAGAACAGGCCAGAGAGATATATTTAAAATGCAGCAAATATTTGAATGCATTAAAAATTGTAATCAATCGCCTTACCAATGAGTAAAACATCGTTATTTGATTTGACTCATGGGATGTAACGTTTACCTACCAGTTCTCTTTAATACTATTTACTAATCACGACTCACTAATCACTAATTACTATTCAGTAACTAATAAAACCCCCTAAATTCCAATTATATCTTTTAAAAAATAATGTAGGCTAAATAATGATTGAGATACATAAAAAAATAGTAACTGATGAAAATGGAAATCCTTCGGATGTCATAATACCGTGGGATGAATATAAACAAATAGAGGAAATACTAGGGATTGACTTAGATGAGGAATCAAAAAGAGATCTACGATTAGCCCATAAGGGTAGAGAGGAAAATGGAATAAGCGATTATATTGCTTTGGATGATATTTGATGTATAAGATTGTAGTTCATAAACGAGCTGCCAAATCTCTTAAAAAGGCAAGTGATCCACAGATAACGAAACTAAAAGATATACTGATAAAATTAGCAAATAATCCACACGATTATCCAGGAATAAAGAAAATGGCAGGAGAATGGGCGGGGTATTGGAGAATAAGAATCGGTGTCTTTCGTGTTATTTTCTGGATTGATAAAACAAAGAAAATCATTTTTATTGATCATATTGGAAATCGTGGAGATGTTTATAAAAATTAATAATTTCTACTTTCCTCGTCCTTTTAATAACGTAAGAATTGAACTAAATCAATCTGAAAACAAATAACTACTATCTAATAGCTACTCACTAACCATTGAAATCTCATAAAGACTTAACAGCCTGGCAAAAAGCAATGGATTTTGTTGAATTGATTTATAAAATCACAGGTGAGTTTCCAGAAAATGAAAAATTCGGATTGACATCACAACTAAGAAGAGCAGCCTGCCTACCGCAGGCAGGGAAGTTGGCAGTGGGCAGTAGACAGTAGACAGTAAGCAGTAGACAGTTAGCAGTTTTAAAAGAAGAATTTTACGAACAGTTTATGATAACAACTAAAATTATTAAAAATTAAAAGTAGTTTCAATATTTATTTGAATGAGTTTTGAAAAGCTACATGTATGGAAAAGATCTGCAAAACTGTGTACAGCTATTTACAAACAATTTGCAGAATTAAAAGATTACGGATTCCGTGATCAAATTACTCGTTCATCACTTTCTATTTCTTCCAATATTGCAGAAGGAATGGATAGAGAGTCTAACAAAGAAAAAAAGAGATTCCTTGTAATCGCACGAGGCTCCACCGCTGAGCTCCGATCGCAAATCTACATAGGTATTGATATCGGGTATATCCCAAAGAAAACAGGTAATATTTGGATTCAAGAAACAAGAGAAATATCTGCAATGCTCGTAGGATTAATTAAAACCCTTGAAAACTAATTCAATCAAATTAACAAATATGACGAACGATAATATATCTGAAAACTGGTTAGTGTCAATTTTGAGTTTTAGACTGATAACTGCCGACTGACTACTTATTTAATATGAATATTCTTGTCATCGGCGGCGCCGGTTATATCGGCAGCCACATCGTTTTAGAATTACTTGATACTGGCGGTCATCAGGTCACCGTATTTGATAATCTCTCAACAGGATCATTAAAGAATGTCCCTGAAGGGGTTGGATTTATTGAAGGCGATATCCTAAATGATGCGGATTTGGTAAGAGCTTTTGAATGTGACAAGTTTGATGTAGTTTTCCATTTTGCAGCCTTAAAAGCTGCTGGTGAATCTATGGATGAGCCAGGTAAATATGCTCATCACAATATATCGGGATCTATCAATATCCTCAATGCCATGGTGGAGAATGATGTAAAGAAAATAATATTCTCCTCCAGTGCCGCGGTATATGGTTACCCGGAGTATCTACCAATCGATGAAAACCATCCTACTAAACCAGTCAATTTTTATGGATTTACAAAACTGGAAATTGAGAGAATTCTCAAATGGTATAGTCAATTAAAGGGTTTACGATTTGCAGCATTACGCTATTTTAATGCCGCCGGTTATGATGTAAAAGGGCGGATTACCGAGATGGAAAAAAACTGTGCCAATCTTTTACCTATTGTCATGGAGACTGCAGATAGTACAAGGGAGAAGGTTCTGATTTTTGGTGACGATTATGATACCCCCGATGGTACAGGTGTTCGCGACTATATCCATGTCAATGATTTGGCCACTGCCCATATCAAAGCAATGAATTATCTGGATGTTGAAGATAAAGACCTCATTGTCAATCTGGGAACAGGGATCGGTTATTCTGTATTGGATGTAATAAATGAAACCAAAAAAATCACTGGGAAGGCTGTTCCACACAAAATTGTCGAAAGACGCCCTGGTGACCCTGATGAACTGTTCGCAAAATCAAACTATGCAGAAGAGCTCCTAGACTGGAAGCCTCAACACTCAGATCTGGAAACTCTCTTTCGTAGCATGTGGAAAATGTATCGGGGAAGTGATGATAAATTAGTGAGTCGAAATTTGTGAATAGTGATTGTGATGATGTTTCGGGAAATTTATTTATTCAAGAATATCTAGATTTTACGAATAAAATTAATGTCTAAGTACGATAAAATATTTTCTCTAATCCAATTTTTATTTTGGCTTGAAATATGATTGTTGGCATTGCAGGTGGCTCAGGGTCTGGTAAATCTACAGTAGCCAAAAAAATAATAGACGAATTAAGTCAAAATTACAGTGTCAACTACCTTCAACAAGACTCATACTATATCGATAGGAGTCATTTATCGGTGACAGATCGCGAGATTATTAATTTTGACCATCCTGATGCGATTGATTTTAAACTATTCATTCATCAAATAAATCAATTGCGGACAAATAATGTCATTGAAATGCCCAATTATAATTTTCAGACCCATACCCGGAACTCTAAAACAACTATTATTAACCCTGGGAAAATAATTATTGTTGAGGGTATATTAATATTTAACAGAGTAGAATTTCGTGATCTCTTTGATTACAAAATTTATGTTGAGACATCAGATGACATTAGATTCATAAGACGTTTAAAAAGAGACATTCTAGATCGAGGCCGGACGGTGGATATGGTAATAAAACAATATTTTGAAACTGTACGTCCAATGCATATCGAGTTTGTTGAACCAACAAAAAAATACGCTGATATTATTGTCCCAGAAGGTGGACACAATAAAAAGGCAATGCAAATGATTATTTATTCTTTATCACATCAGCAGGTAAAATGAGAGAACTTCTACAATCCCCTTTATCCTTTGGACATTACACTTGAAAGGGAAAAAATGGATACGGGAATCGAAAGTATCATTGTCATTAAAAAAATCTAAAAACTATAAGTCGTCAACTAAAAACTATTCACTATTAACAAGTCATAAAAAATGAATAAAAACTCAAAAATATATGTGGCAGGTCATACTGGTATGGTAGGATCTGCAATTGTTAGGAAACTAATTAGTGAGGGATATAAAAATATCATTGGTAAATCCTCTTCAGAATTGGATTTAAGAAATCAATTTGCAGTTAAATCATTTTTTGATAGAGAAAGACCAGAATATGTATTTCTTGCAGCGGCTAAGGTAGGTGGAATATCGACAAATTGTACTCATCCTGCTGAATTTATTTATAATAATCTCATGATCGAGTCAAATGTCATTCATGCCTCATTTAAAAATCAGATTAAGAAATTACTATTTTTGGGTAGCTCTTGCATATATCCAAAAAACTGCTCTCAACCAATCAAAGAAGAATATTTACTTACTGGTCCTTTGGAGCCCAGTATTGAAGCCTATGCACTGGCAAAAATAAGTGGTTTGAAATTGTGCCAATATTATCGCAAGCAGTATGGTTGTGACTTTATTTCCGCTATTCCCCCAAATCTATATGGGTCAGGTGATAATTTCGATCTTGAGACCTCACATGTATTTTCTGGAATAATGCGAAAAATGCACTTAGCCAAATGTTTTGAAAACTCTGATTTTGGAAGTATTCGAAAAGATTTGGATAAAAGACCCCTTAAAAATATTGATGGTGAATTTTCTAATCAGGAAATAATTGATTTACTAGAAACCTTTGGAATAGTTAAAATACCATCCGGTAAATGTCAACTTACTTTATTGGGCTCAGGTACTCCCAAACGTGAATTTCTTCATGTTGAAGATCTTGCTAATGCAGTCTATTTTCTAATGAAAAAATATTCTAAAAATGAACATATAAATATAGGTACTGGTGAAGATATAACTATAAACAACCTTGCCAATTTGATTAAGGGTGAAATTGGTTTTCTGGGGATAATTAATTGGGGTGATTCTAGATTAGATGGAGCCATGCAAAAGTTATTATGTGTTGATTCTGTACATAACCTTAATTGGCGGCACACATATCCCATTATTGAAGGAATTAAGGGACTTTACAAATTTTATAAGAAGGAGCAGGTGTAATATTATGAAAACTGTGATTCTCGCAGGTGAACATGGTACAAGACTTAGAAAAAAATTATACCAATTTTTTACCCAATGTCATGGAAACTGTCGCCAGAACCCAGGAAAAGTACTGGTATAGGATATTCTGTAATGGATTCATCAATTCAACCAGAAAAATCAGCAGGTATGAAATACCAAACAAAATTGTCGAAAGACGTCCCGACGGTCCCGATGATCTGGTTGCAAAATCACTCTATGAAGAAGATCTATTAAAGTGGAAACTACAATATTCAGATTTAGAAACAATACTGAAAAGTATGTGAAAAATGTTCAACAAGGTAGAAAACTGCTTGCCCGCGGTAGGAAAGCCTGCCTTCAGGAGGCAGGAATGTCTAAAGTAGAATTACTATTGTATTTTGATGTGAGTTGCAGAGTTCATTATCATCATAAATCTGGGGTTTGCCCGGCAAGGGTGGGCTTGTAAGCCGAAGTCCGAGAAACCGCATGCCTTCGGCAAACAGACAACAGATTACTTTAATCTAATCAATATTAAATATGATACAATTGTCCTATTTATTTTAATGGTGAAATTATTGGACTGGATTACAATAAATTTATTTCTGTGCTAATTGGGGTTATATTTGATATTAAATGTATTTTGAGAAATGAAATTGTAATTTGCTATTTTCAATTTTTTACTATAAATCTAAAATTACTAATATAATATATAAAATTCTTATGGTTACAAATTCAGATAAATGTTATGATTTCTTTAGTTTGTTCAGTTATAATGACATTTAAATTATAATTATTGGAATTGCTGGGGGTTCTGGCTATGGAAAAACGACCGTTGCAAAAAAGATTCTTTCAGAATTAGAAAAAAATGCTGTCAACTATCTTCAACAAGATTCATATTATATTGACAGGAGCGATTTACCAACTGAGGAAAGGGGAGAGATTAATTTTGATCTCCCGGAGTCTATTGATTTTAAACAACTAATAAAACAGTTACCTCTCCTAAAAATAAAGACACCTGTTAATGTACCTATTTATGATTTTATTTCCCACACTCGTAAACTTGTAACCCAGAAAGTAGATCCAGCTACAATAACAATTGTAGAAGGTATCCTATTGTTCACCAGGAAAGAATTGATAAATTTATTTGATTATAAAATATATGTTGAAACTTCCGATGATATTCGATTTATTCGTCGAATGAAAAGAGATCTAAAAGAGCGAGGTAGAACCATTGAAATGATGGTGATGCAATATTTAGAAACTGTCAGACCAAAGCATATTGATTTTGTGGAACCCACAAAAAAATATGCTGATATTATTATTCCTAAAGGGGGGCATAATAAAAAAGCAATGAAGTTGATTATTAATTCTTTATTAAATTTATGAACTGGGATAAACCACAAATAATAAATCTCCCTAAGATTAATGATCCTCGAGGAAATTTGACTTTTATTGAGGAAGGTAGTCACATCCCTTTTGACATTAAAAGAGTGTATTGGATCTACGATGTTCCCGGTGGTCAAATTCGTGGAGGCCATGCTTTCAAAGATCAAAAGGAAATTATAGTTGCTTTGTCTGGTAGCTTGGATGTGACAATAAACACTGGTAATACTAAAATTAATTTCTCTCTGAATAGATCTTATTTTGGATTGTATATACCTAATGGATTGTGGCGTCACATGGAAAATTTTTCCACAAATTCGGTTGTTCTTGTTATTTCATCTACTTTGTATACTGAAGATGATTACATATATTCGTTCAGAGATTTTATAAATTGGCAGAAATTAATTTGAATAAAATAGATAATTGTAAATTGATAAATCTCCCACGGGTTGAAAATATAGCTGGCAATCTTACTTCGATAGAAAACCAAATTACGACACCCTTCGATATAAAAAGAGTATACTATCTGTACGATGTCCCTGGCGGTTCTGAACGAGGAGGCCATGCCCACAAAGAGTTGCAACAATTGATTATTGCTGTTAGTGGTGCTCTAGATGTTGAATTGGATGATGGAAATAATAATAAATTAGTGCGTCTTGATCGCCCTTATTTAGGTCTTCATATCGTGGGCGGAATTTGGAGAGAATTAATAAATTTTTCATCGGGAGCAATTTCACTAGTTCTGGCATCTCAAAAATTTGATGAGAAAGATTATATTAGAAATTATGAGGAGTTCTTATTAGAAAATGGAATTAACATATAATGATTTTAAGAAAAGGGCTTTAGACGGTGAATTGTCAAAATGGGAAAAAATCGGATTTCCCGACTCCTACAGAAAAGGTATTGAAAAATTAATTTTTAAAGATATTGCTTTTAAGTTAGGTCTTGAATCAAATTCTGTAAAACGTATTTTGGATATTGGGTGCGGTTGCAGTGATCTTGTTAATAATATTTTAACTTTCTGTGAAAAATTTGATAAAACTCTTACGTTAGTTGATTCTAAGGAAATGCTGAATATTATTCCACCTAATTTAAAAAGCAATAATAAGGGTGTAGAGTTAGTACCTGGAAAATTTCCTAATACTAAAATATTGTACGAAAATACTAACAAATTATATGATGCTATAATTGTATATAGCGTTATACAGTACCCTTTTATCGAGATGAGTATTTATCATTTCATCAATAAATGCCTCGAATTGTTAAATGATAATGGGAAGGTGTTAATTGGAGATATTCCAAATGTCTCTACTCGTAATAGATTTATAAAATCAAAAGATGGAATTTCTTTTCAAAGAAATAATATTACATTTGCTAAAAATGTTGAAATTCAACATAGTGACGAAGAGAGAATCGATGATGCTGTAGTATTATCTATTTTACAAAGATTTAGAAACTTTGGTTTTGAAACCTACCTATTACCTCAACCTGAAGGTCTTCCATTCGCAAACCGTAGAGAAGACATATTAATAATTAAAAGATAAGTCAATGAAAACTAGAAAAAGGATAAGCCAATGAAAAACAAAAAACTAATAATATTTGGGGATAGTGCTTTTGCACAGATTGCTTACGAATATTTCACGCACGACTCCTTATATGAAGTTGTTGCATTTACAGTTTCTGGTGAGTATTTAAAGATTAATAGTTTGTTTGGTTTACCAATAATTCCCTTTGAAAATATAGAAGAATTATATAATCCCAAAGAGTTCGAAATGCATATAGCTTTAGTTTATAATAAATTAAATAGAATTCGGATTCAATTTTATAACCAAGCAAAAGCAAAAGGTTATTTCTTAGCAAATTATGTTAGTACGAGAGCATTTGTATGGCAAAACGTATTATTAGGGGATAATTGTTTCATTTTTGAAGACAACACAATTCAACCATTTACTTCTATTGGCAACAATAATGTATTGTGGAGTGGAAATCACATTGGACATCATTCTGTGATTGGATCTCACAACTTCATTTCATCGCATGTTGTTATTTCTGGTTTTTGTTCAATCGGAAACATGAATTTTATGGGTGTTAATTCAACCATGGGAAATAACTTGACAATGGGGGATGATTGTTTGATTGGATCATTTGCTCATATTGTAAAAAATGTACCAAGCGGATCCCTGATAAAGGGCACTCCAAATTTTCCTGAAAGTAAGACCACATGGGAAAAGTTAAATATTAAAGAATTATGAAATGGATCAAAAAGGGTTTTATTTATAATTGCGATCATTCTTCAGAGTGGGCAGTAAGCGGTGCGATGATTCCAACCCCCATTCATTTTGACCAGTCAACGGTTAGAGTGTTTTTAACTTTCTTAGACTGTAGTGGTATTGGTCGACCAGGTTTCGTGGATTTGAATAAAGCGAACCTTTTTGATATAAAAAACATATCCAAAATCCCAATTTTTGATATTGGAAAGCCTGGGAGTTTTGATGAGAATGGGGTATTAACTTGCTCTGTAACCAAAGTAGAAAATTATTACTATTTCTATTATGCTGGTTTTGAACTAGGTACAAAAATACGATACAGGCTTCTTTCTGGTTTGGCAATCACAAACGATAAATTTATTCTTAAAAAAAAATATAATGTACCAGTTTTAGAGAGAAGTGACGAGGAGTTGTATTTTAGGGGTGGTCCATTCTGTATTTTTGAAAATGGTATATTTAAAATGTGGTATGTAGCTGGTTCAAGCTGGATTAATATTAATAAAAAACAGATGCCAATATATGAAATAAAATATATGGAATCTACTGACGGAGTTAACTGGCCAAACAAAGGAGTGACCTGTATTCAAATCGAAAATAGCAATGAACATGGTTTTGGTAGACCTTTTGTTGTTTCTAATGATAAAAACTATAAAATGTACTATTCTATACGAATTAAAGATTTAGGATATCGACTAGGATATGCTGAATCAAAGAATGAAATTGATTGGGTTAGAAAAGATTACTTGATGAACTTAGATGTATCTCAAAATGATTTCGATGACAAAATGATATGTTATTCTTCGATTATTGAAATAGATGATAAAATTATTATGTTTTGTGGGATCCTCTAGAGTCGACCTGCA